>Ga0299912_10000084_pt1 | contig 109354 bp, 87 predicted proteins | sample RVTome_2_FD_207667 | JGI IMG/M metagenome (GOLD analysis project Ga0299912, IMG submission 207667) | Soil microbial communities from uranium-contaminated site in the Upper Colorado River Basin, Wyoming, United States - RVT95D214 (version 2) ... | reverse complement strand
TTCACCTGGATCCGCACCGTGTCCCCCTCCGCCACCGTCGCCCCTCCGATCGGCGCCACCAAGCTCAGCTCGGTGGGCGAGCCGGCAATAATGCCGCCCAGCTTGCCGTTGAGGATCAGGGAGATGAGGTTCTTGTCCGGGACCCCGATGATCAGATTGCCGTCCATGTCCTGGATGATCTGGTCGGCGGGGAAGGCGTTGCTATAGTCCGCGCTGCGGCCGTTGAGGATAAGGTTGATCCGGTTCATGTCCGGGACGCCAATGAGCAGGTTGCCGTCGCCGTCGCCGAAGTAGCCGCCCCCGGGCCAGCCCTGCCTGGGCTTGTCCGGGTCGCAGGGGTCGTTGACGTTGCCGTCCCCGTTGTTGTTGAAATATTCGTGGATGTTCTCCAACCCGTCGGTGTCGCCGTCGAGCAGGCTATCGCCCACCAGCGGGTTCAGGCCGCAGCTCGCGCCGGTGATTTCCCACCCGTCAAACATCAGGTCATCGTCGCTGTCCGGGTCGAGCGGGTCGGTGAGAGAGGTGTTGACCTCGTAACCGTCCGTGGCCCCGTCGTTGTCCGTGTCCGCGTCGCAAGGGTCGGTGTCTTCGGCATACTCGCCGTCATTATCGAGCCCGTCGGAATCATAGTCCGCTGTATTGTCCACCGTGTTCGCCATCATACAGTCGTAGGTGTTCTCCCAACTGTCCGGCAGACCGTCCCCGTCCGCATCGCAGTCTTCGTCCACCTGGCCGTAGCCGGGATCTCCCAAACATTGGTTATCCTGGCCATCGCAAATTTCCGGAGCGCCCGGATAAACCGCGTCGTCGTCGTCATCGCAGTCCGGGCCGTTGATGGTAATATACTGGTTGCAAAGTTGGTAATAGGTGTCGAGGTCGCCATCCACGCAGGTGGCGCAGGTGTTCCAGGTGTTGATGTTTTCGTCATCGCAGTCATTCCCCCCGCAGGATGAATCTTTACGTCCGTCCCCGTCATTATCCGGGCAACCACCAGCCCCCACTGCAAAGGCTACCTCATCCCAGTCGGAAAATTCCGCCAAAGAACAAAACATAGGGTCTTGTCCCGTGAATGGTTCGATTCCAACGCGAATAGCTTGCGTGCCTGCGCCAGGCAGGGTGAAGGGAACAAAAGAAGAATAAGGACCAGGCGCTGGACAATAATCAATACCTATCAATTGCCAGGACGGGTTCGAGACATCTGGCACCCAATAAACTTGGATCCAATCCGGGAAAAAAAATGGAGAGCAGATTACTTGGAAATTTATAATGACATCCGAGCCAGAAGAGAGTGGTTCGGATCCCACGGTATTGATAAAGATACCTTCAACTGACTCATCAACCCCGTAGCCACCAATAACTAAAGACCCATCCGGGCAAGAATTATAGAGAGTATTAGGGGAGTTGGGCTCTGGGGTGGGTGGGATGTTATCCCGCGATTGAATTAAAGCAGGGTTGGCATAGCAACCTGGCAAGCCTTGCGTGCAATGCGGAACTCCTAATGCGGGGTCAAAAATAGCATCCTCACCTGAGGCGCCGAAAGCCAAGATCGGAAGACTCCCGGCCACCACAAAAAACACTCCCATTAGATACTTCTTCATGTTTTCCTCCACCTTTTCTTCAGACAGACCAATTATCGGAAAGTCCCCAATTCGGAAAGTCCCCAATAGGGAGATAGAGAATTTCGAGTGGGTAATCTAATGAAAATCAAAAGGAGATGAGGAAGTTATTGGATGGAACTTGGCCTTTTCTCTCCGGTATATGGCCTGAATTGGAATTGGAAGTCTTTACGGCTAATCCCAACGAAGGCCATATTATGATCTTTAAGAAATTCCCATTGGGTGTGTGTGTGCTTTTTTAGCACATCTTTTCACCCTTGTCAAGAGAATTATTAGCTGGCCTAATCGTAAAAAAGTTCACGGTTCACAGTTCGCGCTTGGCGGCCCCACCCTCGCCGGGGCGAGGGATGGGCTACCAGAAGATTTTTGGGCTATTGCCTCCTGCCTCAAGCCTCAAGCCTATTTCGGGAACCTTCGCGTTCAGGTTCAAGGTTTTCAGGATTCTGCGCACCGTGCTCTGTCCACTGTCCCCTTTCATCGTTCAGGCCAGCTTCATCAGCTTCACGATCTTCATGGTCTGGTCCACCGCCTGGGTGGGTTCCACCGCCTTGCCCAGGTCCTTGATCTGGGGCAGGCGGGCCTGCACGTCCTCGATGCTGATGGGCTTCTCGGTGCCCAGGAACACCCCCTCGCCCTCGAAGTAGGCCACCCGGCTGAAGTAGCCGCCGCCCACGGAGAAGATCATGCCCGATTCCGAGCAGACCTCGGAGCAGAGGTAGGCCACCAGCGGCGAGACATACTCGGGCTTGAGCGCCTCCAAAAGCTGGGGCGGCATGACCTGGGCGGTGAGCCGCGAGCCGGCGATGGGGGCGATGGTGTTGACCTTGATGTTATATTTGGCGCCCTCGAACTTGAGGGTGTTGGCCAGGCCGACGATCCCCATCTTGGCCGCGCTGTAATTGGTCTGGCCGAAGTTGCCGTAAAGCCCGGCCGCGGAGGTGGTCATGACGATGCGGCCGTAGCCTTTCTCCCGCATCACCGGGAAGGCGGCCTTGGTCACGCTGCGGCTGCCGAAGAGGTGCACGTCGAGCACCAGCTTCCAGTCCTGCTCGCTCTGTTTCAAGAAGCTCACATCGCGCAGGATGCCGGCGTTGTTGACCAGGATGTCCAGAGTGCCGAAGGCGTCGAGCGCGGTCTTCACGATCGCCTCCCCCTCGAGCACGCTGTGATAGTCCGGCGCCGCCTGGCCGCCCGCGGCCTTGATCTCCGCGCACACCTTCTCCGCCATGGTCGCGCCCGCGCCGGTCCCGTCGGTGGCCCCGCCCAGGTCGTTCACCACCACCTTGGCCCCGCGCGAGGCCAGGAGCAAGGCGTGCGAGCGGCCGAGCCCGCCCCCGGCGCCGGTGATGATCGCCACCTTCCCGTCAAACCGAATCTCCGACATTTTTCCCTTCCTCCTTTGCTCCCCGGCCGGCGTGCATCATACCATAGTTTTGAGTTTTGGGATGGGATAAGATAGATTTAACAGCATGGGTTCTTCAACTCCCAGCCGCCGCCTCCTGACCCTGGTGATCGCCGCCGCTCTGGCCGCGTTGGCCGGCTGGTGCTTCCTTCACGGCCAGCCCGCCGGCCTGCCGGTGGACGATGCCTATATTCATTTAGTTTACGCGCAGAACCTGGCCCAGGGCCTCGGCTGGTGTTTCAACCCGGGCGAGCCGAGCCTGGGGACCAGTAGCCCGCTCTGGGTCTTCCTCATCCGTTGCCTGCTCCCGTTCTTTGCGCCGGTCATGGCGGTGAGCGTTCTTGCCTTTGCCGGCCTGGTCCTCTCCACCATCTTGATGGCAGACATCGCTCTCAAGACCCTGCCTGAAGAAGGCTGGTCCACTCGCTGGGACCGCTCCTTGCTGGCCCTGTTCGCCGCGGCCCTGTTCGCCTTTTCCGGCAACCTGCTCTGGATCGCCTTTTGCGGCATGGAGACCATGGTCTTTCTTTTTCTCGGCCTGCTCGCCGTCCGCAGCGCGGCCTCGGGCCGGCCCAATGCTCTGACCGCCCTCAGTCTGGCCCTGCTCCTCCTCTGCCGAATCGAGGGATGGGTCCTCTACCTGATTCTCCCCGGCTGGCTCGGCCGGGATTGGTTTCGCAAAACCCGCCGCGCCAAAACTAGAGCCGGTTTTCTAACTTCCAATGAGCCAGGGTGTTTGACCCCGGCACCCTGTAGGGGCGCAATTCATTGCGCCCGTCCACCGGGGCGTGATGAATCACGCCCCTACGATTGGGGTTATGAAACCAGTTCTAGTCGGCATTCTATTCTTTGGTTCTTGATTCCCCCAGCTGCCTGGCTGGCTTGGACTATCTTCACCTGGTTCCGCTTCCACGAGATCCTGCCCTCCACCATGCAGGGCAAGCTCGCCTCCAACCTCTTCAACTCCGGGCTTAACTTCCGCGGCCCCATCCTCTTCCTCTGGCGCCACCTGGTCTATTTCGCCCAATGGCCACCCGAGCTATTGCTCTTGCTCGCGGTCGCGGCCCTCGGTCTTGCCCTCCGGCGGTTCCGACCTCGCTTTGCCACTCTTCCTGAAAACGCGAGCCAGGGTCCGGCTCCGCTCCTGGCCCTGGTCGCGCTCTGGGCTATCGCTAACTTCCTGCTCCACGCCCTCTTCTTCCGCTCCACCGCGGCCATCACCCCTTATCACTACCTCCGCTATCAGGTCCCGATTTTCCCCGCGCTTTGTTTGGCTTCGACTTGGACTCTCTTTCTACTTTGGGAAAATAAATTCTGGAAAAACCTGCTCAGGAGTTTGATTATTTCGGGCCTGCTTCTTTTTATCCTGTTTTCTGTAGAATCCTGGCGCAAAATCTTCTCCGATAACGTGCACCATCTAGGACAGTCCCACCAGGCCGCGGCGCTGTGGGCCAAGACCCATTTGCCCAAGGACGCGCGCATCGCCGGCTTTGACATCGGCTCGCTCAAATTTTTCTCCGGTCGCTATGTGATTGACTTGGGCGGTCTGACCGACCCCGCGGTTTGGCCTTATCTCCATGATCGCCGGGTCGGGCCATATCTGGTCAAGGAGCGCGCCACCTATTATTTTGCTTTGGACCGGCCTCCGGAAGAGGGCATCACCGGCGTGCGGCGGGATGATGGCAAGCTTTACCGCCTGCAGGAGCTGGCCCGCTTCGATGCCCCGGACTATCCCACCCCGGTGCTGCTCCATTCCCGGGGCGTCATTGTTTACAAGCTCGAGCTGATCCCATGACCTGGCGCTTTCTCCCCTATCTCGTCCTGATCGGAGCCTTTATCCTTTTTTTCCGCGACTTGCCCGGCCAGACTTTCATCCTGCGCGACGCTCTCAACCTCTTTGCCCCGGAAGGCAGATATCTGGCCTCACTCTACCGCTCGGGTTATTTCCCGCTCTGGAACCCTGGTTATTACCTGGGCTCTCCCTTCCTGGCCCAAATGATCCCAGCCGCTTTTTATCCGCTCACATTTTTACAAGTGGTTTTGCCCTCTGCACTCGGTTTTCCAAGCTATGTCGCCGTCCACTATCTCCTGGCCGGGCTCTTCATGTTCTGGTGGCTCAAGCGCCTGGCCCTTTCCCCGGCCGCGGCCTTGCTCGGCGCGCTCGCCTTCATGGAGTCCGGCTACCTGGTCAGCATGCAAGGCACCCTCAATTACTTGGCCTGCCTGCCCTGGTTCCCCCTGGCCTTGCTCGCTTTTGACCGTCTCCTCGCCCGGCCCGGCCGGCGCCCCTTCCTGCTCGCGGCCGCGGTGTTTACCGTGCCCGGCCTGGTCGGCGACCCGCTCACCACCGGCGTCTGGCTCCTGCTTTTTTTTGCCCTGCTCTTCGGACAGAAACCCGCAACCGGCTCTTCCCCCCGCCGGCTGGCCTTGATCGCCGGGCTGGTCATCCTCAGCGGCCTTTTCCTGGCCGTGCAGTTCTGGCCGACCCTGGAGCTCCTGCCCTGGAGCGAACGAGCGGCCGGATACAGTTTTGACGAGATCACCCAGTGGTCCTTCCATCCCGGCCGGATCCTGGAATGGATCTTTCCTCAAATCTGGGGCTATGCCTGGCCGGACAACCGCTTCTGGGCCCGTTTCCTGGTCTTTGGCGCCAATGCCCCCTGGGCCATGAGCACCTACCTCGGCCTGGTCCCGCTCCTTGGAATCATCCTCGCCCTCTCCAGACCCCGCTCCCGCCTGGTCTGGCTAATGCTCCTGCTCACTCTCCTCTTCCTCCTCCTCGCCGGCGGCCGCTATCTGCCCTTCTATAAAATCTTCCTCTTCCTCCCCGGCATGAAAGCATTTCGCTTCCCGGAGAAATTCCTCGCGCCGGTCACCTTCCTGCTCTGCACCCTGGCCGCTTTGGGCGCCGACCGATTGGACCCGGCCCAGAGACCCGCCGGCTCGCGCTTCTTCAAGTTCCTGCCGCTCTCTTTCAGCGCCGTCCTGGCCGCGGCCGGCCTCCTCGGCTATCTCCTGCGCGAACCTGCGGCCGACTGGCTTCATGACCTGGTCCGGGCTAAAGGCTTTGACGTGATGCCGGCCGCGCTGCTCGGCCGGGTGCTGGGCAAAAGCTTCGGCCATACCCTCTTCGTGTCCCTGTCCCTGGCGCTGATTTTCGCGGCGCCGCGATTCTACCCGAAGCTCGAACGCTGGACCTTGCTCGCGCTGATCCTGGTCGGCTGGCTGGACCTGCATACCGCCCACCGGCCGCTGCTGGCTTTGGCTCCGGCCGACCTGTTCCAGGGACAACCCCAAGCAGCGCAAATCCTTCTCCAGGCCGAGTCTGGTCATCCCCAGACCTTCCGCATCCACCGCGATCCTTTTATCTCCTTTCCCTCCCGCTCTGCCGCCTACCCGAAAAGCTCGATCCTGGTCCGCTCGCGCGCCTGGGAATACGAGACGCTCCTTCCCGACTTGGGCCTCGACGCCGGCCTGGCTGACGCGCTCGGCTATACCCCGGCCCGGCCCGGATGGGTCCCGCGTATCTCCCAGGTCAGCAACCGCGCGTTTTGGAACCTCACCGGGGTGAAATACCTGGTGTGGGGAATTGAAAATGCCTCGCCGCCCCTGCCCGAGGATTTGAAAGGGCTGGAAGAGGTGGGCCGGCTTCCGGATTTGAACCTGGTCATCTTCCGCAATCGCGAGGCGTTGCCCCGTGCCTACGCGGTTACCGGCGTGCGCTGGGCCCGGGACCCGGCAGCGGCGATCCGTGATCTTCAGGATACCGACTTTCCCCGACAGGTGATCCTCCTCGGCGCGGGCCAGAGCCAGCCGGGAAACCTCCTGGTCCCGGCCCGACTCACCCAGGCCGGAGACCAGCGCTTCGAATTCACCGTTGACCAGGACTTGCCCGGCTATTTCGTGCTCGCCGACTCCTATGTTCCCGGATGGCAGGCGCGGGTGAACGGCGCGCCGGCCCGGATTCTCCGGGCCGATGACCTGGTCCGGGCCGTGGCCATCCCGGCCGGTCCCTCCCGCCTCGGGTTCCTTTACCGGCCCTGGGGCTTCCGTCTCGGGCTCTGGATCAGCCTCGGGACCTTAATAAGCATAGTGATAATGTTTGCACACATTCCTGCTCGGGCAAAAAATCTGAAGCTGAAATTAGCTTGCTGGAAAGGGCGAGACCGGCCCTGAGCTGGCTTGTAGGGTAAGGGGCTTTATGCTAACTTATAAATCATGTCGCGGAACATAGTCTGCACCGTGGCTTGCCTCTTTCTGACGATTTTCGCGCCGGCCTTCTTACCCGCCTGGGCCGGCGATCCTTTCCGCACCTTTTCTCTCGACGTGCCGGGCCGGGTGCAGGATCTGATCATCCAGGACCTGGACCAGGACGGGCTGAAAGATTTATTCATCACCTACGTGGAAGGGAAATACCCCAACTACACGCGGGGCCTTGCCGTCTTTTTCCAGACCCAGGAAGGTTTTTCCACCCGCTCCAGCCAGACCTGGAAAGTGGAGGACCGAGTGGCGCTGGTGGATGTGGGCCAGATGGACGGGGAGCCCGGGCTGGACATTGCCTGCATCTGCAAGGGCAGCGTGGATTATTTTCCGCTGGTCGGCCGGACTTATGGCAAGCTCACGCACTTCGTCAACGCCCGGCCCTTTACCGCCTTTGCCGATGAGGACGCCCTGCCCTATTACGATTATCTCCAGGACTGGAACGGCGACGGGAAAGACGAGCTTATTCTTCTCGAATTCCACCGGAGCTTGATTTTCCCCACCGGCGACCACGGCCTCTCCACCGAGGGCCAGGAGGTCCTGCTCCAGGCCAGGGTGATGATTTCCATGGGCGGGCCCGAGCGCATCTTCCAGGAGCACCACAGCCTGCGCGCTTTCTACATGATGCCCCAGCTCAATTCCGCGGACTACGACGGCGACGGCCTGATGGATCTGGTCGGCAGCTACCACGCCGAGCTCAGCATTTTCCGGCAGCTTCCCGACCGGACCTTTACCCGCGATCCGGCCTGGGAAATCCAGCTCAACCTGCCCGAGGCGCCGCCCAAGGAGGGCAAGAAGCAGCGGGGCGAGCAGCAACCGCCCATGATCCTGGTGGCGGACGTGAACCGGGACGGCCGGATGGACGTGATCGCCAGCCAGTTGGTGGGCGGCTTCGGGGATTTGAAGAGCCAGACGTTTATCTATTACGGCGACACCGGCTCGCTCCAGAAAAACAAGTGGGACCAGGCCATCGTGGTCGAGCAGGCCGGGAGTTTCCCCCTGCTCCGCGACCTCGACGGCGACGGCAGCCTCGACCTGATCATTCCCTACGTGAGCATTGATATCCTCAGCATCGCCAAGATGATCCTGACCACCTCGCTGGACGTCCGCTTCCGCATGTATGTCCTGGGCAACAAAAAGCGCTACCCGGACCTGCCCACCGCGGAGGAATCCGCTTCGATCAAGATCAACTTCCGCGAGCTGACCGTGGAAAGCGGGGTGCCCAATGTGGACGGCGACTTTGACGGCGACGGCCGGAACGACGTGGTGGTCGGCCGCAACGTCAAGGAGCTGCAAGTGCTGGCGGGAACCGGCCTGGGCAGTTTTAGCCAGCAACCCCTGGCGATCATTCCCGTCCCCGCCCCCCTCTTCCCCCAGGTCGCCGACCTCAACGGCGACGGGCTCTCCGACATCGCCATCTCCTACATCCCCTTCACCGACAACGATCACCAGGTTTACGTCTTCCTCAACAACGGCAGGCCCCCGGCGGGGACCTCTCCCGTGCCGGCCCGCAAGGCCCGGTAACCTGATTTTGGATTTTAGATTTTGGATTTCAGATTTTAGATTGGCAGAATCTTCGCAAATCCGAAATCCCCAATCCAAAATCCAAAATCGTAACTTTCTTAAGGATTGACAGGCGCAGGCCGCCCCATTAGAATAAAAGCACCTATTTCAGGAGCAGGAGAGAAAGTGAAGAGCGTGATCAAAGTCAAGACCGAGGCCCGGGAAGAGATGGTGGACGTCACCGCGGAAATCCAGCGGGAGGTCAAGAAGGGCGGTCTCCAGGACGGGCTGTGCGTGGCCTATGTCCCCCACACCACCGCCGGCATCACCATCAACGAGCACGCCGACCCGGCCGTGGCCCGCGACCTCTCCGAGACCCTGGCCCGCCTGGTCCCGCATAGCGCCGCCTACCGCCATACCGAGGGCAACGCCGACGCCCACGTCAAGGCCTCCTGGATCGGGTCCTCGGTCACCCTCCTGGTGGAGAACGGCAAACTCGTGCTCGGCACCTGGCAGGGCGTCTTCTTCTGCGAGTTCGACGGACCCCGCAGCCGCAGCCTCTACGTGCAACTGATCAAGAGCGACTGAGCAATAGACACCGCCACCGGTATTCTCGCCTCGAGGTATGGGGAGGGCGTGCCGGTTTCAACCCTTTTCGGATCCTAACCCCTTGCTCATCATCACTGCGTCCAGTCCCGGCCCATAATAATCCAGGAGCAGGTTCTTCTGCTCGTAGCCCCACTTGCGGTAAAGGGATTGGCCGGGCCCGTTGTCCGTGGCCGCTTGCAGATAGACCCGGCGGATGTGGTTATTGCGGAGGATGGTCTCGGCCACCGCCATCAGCCGGTCGGCCAGGCCCTGCCGGCGCTGCTTGGGGCGGACGTCAATGGTCACGATCTGGGCGGCGTGCTGGCCCCGGGCCTGGAGGATGATGAAAGCGAGGAGCTCGCCCTTGGCGGTCTTCACGCCCAGGCTTAAACAGTCCGGGCTTTGCAGGCAATATTCAAAGACGTCGCGGCCGAAGGCGACGCCGGGCCGGAAGCAGAGCCGGTCGAGCGCGTGAGCGGCGTCCACGTCTTGCAGGGAAAGCGCGGTGATTTCTCCCGGGGTGCGGGCTCGGGGCGCTTTGGCCTTGGGCATGATCCGGTTTCAGGCCTGGGAGAGCTTCTCCCGGACTTCCGGCGCGCCGTAGACAATGCGCTCGCCCCGGTTCTCCGGCGCGTCGAACATCACGTCGTGCATCAGCTCCTCGAAAATGGTGCGCAGGCCCCGGGCGCCGACCTTGCGTTTTTTGGCAAAGGCCACGATCTCCCGGAACGCGGCGGGGGTGAAATCGAGCTCGATGCCGTCCAGGGCCAGGAGCGCCTTATACTCGTTGAGCACCGAGTCGGGCGGTTCGGTGATGATCCGGAGCAACTCCGGCTCCGAAAGCTCGTCCAGCTCCACGAGCACCGGCACCCGGCCCAGGAACTCGGCGATCATGCCGTAGTCCATCAGGTCCTTGATCGTGACCCGCTGCTCGAGCGGCTTGTGCCCCGAAGAGTCCTCTTGCTGGCCGAAGCCGGCCACGTGGGCCCGGCCGCCGCGCTGGATGTCGGTGAAGGTGCCGGCGCAGATGAAGAGGATGTTGGTGGTGTCCATCTGGACAAAGTCGTGCTTGTTCCAGTGCTGGGTCAGGTTGTAGGGAACGAAGACCTGCGAGCCTTCCAGCATCTTGAGCAGCGCCTGCTGCACCCCCTCGCCCCCGATGTCGCGCGAGCCGGCCCCGGTGCGGCTGCCGTGGTCCCGCCGCGCGATCTTGTCCACCTCGTCAATGAAGATGATCCCCTGCTGCGCCTTTTCCACGTCCATGTCCGCGGCGTAGAGCAGCTCGCCCGCCATCACCTCCACGTCCTTGCCGTAGTAGCCGGCCTCCGTGTACTCGGTGGCGTCGGACACGGTGAAGGGCACCTCCAGGATCTCGGCCAGGTTGCGGGCGATGTGGGTCTTGCCGCACCCGGTCGGCCCGATCATCAGGATGTTGGATTTCTTGAGCAAGGGCTTCTTGAACCGGCTCTTCCCCGGCGGCTCCTTGGCTACGGCGTGGATCCGCTTGAAGTGGTTGTAGGCGGCGATGGCCACCGTCCGCTTGGCCCGCTCTTGCCCGATCACATATTGGTCCAGGTATTCGTAGATGTCACGCGGGCTCAGCCAGCGCACGTCTTCATGCTGCAGGGTCTTGACCATAATTCCATGATAAAGGATAGCGGGGAAGGGGTCAAGCGTTTGTCCGAGAGGCGTGAGGCATGAGGCAGAAAACAGTCATTTTGGATTTTAGATTTCTGATTTTAGATTAGAAGACTTCAGGTAATCCAAAATCAAAAATCCAAAATCTAAACTTTTGTTGTGCACCGTGCATTGTCCACTAAATCAGGAACTTGCCGTTTTTCTGGACCAGTTTGCCGTCGAGATAAAGCTCGCCCTGCCGGCGCAAATCCTTGATCATGTCCCAGTGGATGGCGCTTTTGTTTTTGCCCCCGGTCTCGGGGTAGGATTTGCCCAGGGCCAGGTGCACGGTGCCGCCGATCTTCTCGTCGAAGAGGATGTCCTTGGTAAAGCGCCGGATCTTCTCGTTCAGCCCGATGCCGAGCTCGCCCAGGACTTTTGCGCCCGGGTCCGCGGCGAGCATGGTCTTGAGGAACCGATGGTTCTTTTCCGCCTGGGCCTTGACCACCCTGCCCTTCTCGAACCTTAGCCGCACCCCGAACACCTCCCGGCCGGCGTAGATGGCCGGGAACTCGTAATAAATGCGGCCCTCGGTCGCGTCCTCGAGCGGGCCGGTGAAGATCTCGCCGTCGGGCATGTTACACTCGCCGCTGGCCACCACAAAGCGCCGGCCCTGGATGCCCAGGGTGAGGTCGGTTTCCTTGCCTACGATCCGCACGGTGTCAGCGCGCTCAAAGGCGCGGGCGATTCGGGTCATGCCCTGTTTTTTGCCGGCCCAGTCGAGGTTGGTGGCGCCAAAGAGGAACCGCTCGTATTCTTCCAGGCTCATCTCGGCTTCCTGGGCCAGGGCCGGGGTGGGGTAGTTGCAGAGCACCCAGCGCACCTTCTCGGTCAAGTGTTCCTGGATCGGCTTCAGCACCCGGGCCCGGGCCACGGATCTCTCCGGCGCGACCGAGGACATGTCCTTGAGGTTGCCGGGCGCGTGGATCGCCACCAGCGCGTCCACGTGCTTGGCCTCATACAGGCTGATCTGGGGGAACTCTCGGATCTGCCGCTCGCTCGCCTCCCGCAAAAAAATTTCCCTGGCCTCGTCCAAACCCAAAGACAGCCGCGGGTGCGCCCCGGCCTGGAGCACTTCCCGGTAAACCGAGAGCACCAGCGGCTTGGCCTGGTCGTTGGCCTGGATCAAGACCGTCTCGCCGGGTTTGACCTTGAGCGAGTCGCGCACCAGGATCCGGGCTAACCGATTGATCCGGGGATCTTGCACGGCGGGATGATTGTAGCTTGTCCCGGCAAAAGGATCAAGAAGAAAGATCGGCTCCGCTCGAGGATTGGTGGGTCGAAACGAAGCTTGATCTCGAGCCAAGAATGGATTTTCTCAGGCAGGACTCCATATAACACATTACATTTCCGTATTTAACGGTTCCCGGTTGATTGCCAGAAAAATAAGGTTCGGGCAGGTATCCAAACCCGACCTATCCGGTAAACCTTCAACATTTTTTCACGGAACAGAGCGCTGGCTGAGCCGGCTAAGTCCTTCGATTCATAAGTTCGATGACGAACTTATTTACTCAGGACTTAGTGCTGAGTAAGCAAATAAGCCTTTGCGAGAAAATAAATACGTCATTGTATTTGCGAATCGAAGCACTAAGGTTATCCGCAAGCGGATAAAAATTCGGCCACGGCCTGGGCCACTTCCTCTTCCCGGCCCCACCAGAAGTGGTCGGCGTCGGGAAAAATCCGAGTGCGGCAAGGCAGGACCTGGGTCAGCCCTTCCAGGGCCTTGGGCGGGCAAAAGGCGTCGCGGGAGCCGGTGCCGGCAAAGGCGGGCAAACGGGAATGGGCCAGGGCTTTCAGGCGCGGGTCCTTGGCAAAGCCCTTGTCCGGGGACATGGGGCTGACCAGCGCGAGTGCGGAAAGGCCCCCGGTCTCCGCCGCCGCGTAGAGAGCCATCAATCCCCCGAACGAGTAACCCACCAGGAACAACTTTCCTTGATCTAATTCCGGCAGCTCCTTCACCCAGGCCAGCGCCGCCTTCACGTCCTCCACCTCGCCCCGCATAAAACCGTATCTGCCCCGGCTCAAGCCCACGCCGCGAAAGTTGAAGCGGAGCGTTCCCAGGCCCTGCTCGGCCAGGGTCTCGGCCACCGCCAGCACCACGTTGTTGTCCATGGTCCCGCCGAGCTGCGGATGAGGGTGGCAGACCACCGCCGCGCCGCATCCTCGCGCCGGCTTGAGCCAGCGGCCTTCCAGTGTGAGGCCCTCGGATAAAAATTCGACTCTCTCTTCCCGGAGCGCCATCTATTATTTTACCTTAAAGTAACGGGCCTGTTGCCGAAATCATTTTCTGTCGTGTTTTAGTCCGTAGGGGCAGGGCTTGCCCTGCCCATCATCCTGATTTGATTGGGCGCGGCAAGCCGCGCCCCTACCCAGGAATCATCAATCCGGTTTGGGCAACAGGCCCTAAAGACCTGACCCCCAAGATGCGTTAAGTTTAAAGTTTAGCTCTGACCCCCAACAGGCGTTTCATCTCCGGCGCCAGACGGGCCAGGACTTCCTGGGCCGGAGCCCCCTGGTAAACCACCTCGGCAAAAGCCCTGGCCCACAACTCCTGGACTTCGGGCAGGTGCTTGGCTGGAGGGAGCGCGTTGACGGCGGTGGCCATTTCTAAAAATCCCTGGTAGCGCTCCTGGTCAAATTCATCAAGCAGGTTCTTGGTATCGGCCAGAGGGGAAAGCCAGCCCAGGTCATCAAACAGCCGGGTTTGAATCTTCGGCTCGAGGAGGAACTGAAGGAAAAGGTAGGCGTCTCTCGGATGGGGCGCGGTCCTGGGGATCCCGAGATAATTCCCCTCCAACCGGCCGGCCACCCTTTGCGGACCTTTGGGCAGAATGGCCGTGTAATTGGGAAAGGGCAGGAGTTTCTGATGGGCCAGCACCTGAGCCATTTTCAGGTTATTGAAGTGGAGGATGACCTTGCCCTGGCTTTGCGCCGCGAGGATGGACTCCTCGGTAAAAGTGCGGGTGGAGAGATTGAGAAGAGGGCCGAGCCGGCCCAGGAATTCAAAGGCCTTGATGGTGCCGGGGTCGGTGAAGTCGTAAGGATCTCCCCCAGCCTGCCCGATCAAGGGCGCCAGGTCTTTCGCCAGGCTTTCCGGGCGCAAGCCCCGCAGGGCAACCCCTCCCGGATGCTCGCCGGCCACGGCCAAAAGCTCGTTCCAGGTTCGGGGGGGTTGGGGAAGGACCGAGCCATTGCAGATCATGGCCGACCAGGAGAGGTGCCAGGGCAAAAAGAACAAGCGATCGGAAAAGGTGCCCGGGGCCCAGGCGGCATACAGGAGCGAGGGCGGATTCCATTTTTTCATCAGGGGTTCCAGGTCCTGGACCGTCGCGGCCAAATCGGGAAGCCGAGAGATGTCCACATCCACCAGATCGGGCCGGGGTTCGCCTTTCTGACCCGAAGCCAGCCAGGACTCGATCTGCTCTGGGCTCTTCGCTTCCAGGCGGGTGGGGATGGAATGGCGACTGGCAAACTTCTCCACCACCGCTTGCATGACTTTTTCTTGCTCGGGAGACACGATCAGCCAGATCCGGAGCGGACCCGGCTCGCGCGAGGGGGTGCAGGGGACCGCGGCGAAGCCGAGGACCATCACCAGCCATAGGCGGAGCCGGCGCATGCTACTTATCCACGTAGCCCAGGCTCTCCAATTGTTGCCGGTCTTCTTCGGTCAGGGCGTCGGTTTCGCCGACCGCCCACCCTTCTTTCTCCTCCCGGTTATACCAGGCGAGCAGCCGTTCGGAAACAGCGATAAAGACCGGGTCCGTGACCTGGGCCAGGTTATGGAGTTCCTGGGGATCGGCGTTGAGGCGATACAACTCCCAGTGGGAATTCCGCAGGGAGTAGCTGATCTTGACCGGACCCTCGCGAAAGCCGATCCAGATGGGTTTCTTGGTATGGATGATTTCTTTCGCGCCTTTCACCTGGCGCACGGCGCCAGGATAAGTCTCAAAATAGATCAAGCGCCCGGCCGGCTGGGTCCGGCCCTGGACCGCGGGGAGCAGATTAAGGCCGAGCATCTTGTCTCCGGCGGGCAGGTTGAGGTAGGCGAGCAGGGTGGGCGCCAGGTCCAGAAGCTCGACCGGAAAGTCCAGGCGCTGATCCTGGGGGATGCCGCGCCCGATCAGGGCGAAGGGGACTTGCAGGCTTTGCTGATAGAGGTTGCGGCCGTGCCCGGTGTAGGAGTGCTCGCCCAGGCTCTCGCCATGGTCGGCCACGAACACGATCAGGCTGCGCGAGGGCAGGCCCAGGGCCTCGATGGTCTCGAACAGTTGTCCGATCCAATGGTCGGTGTAGGCGACCTCGCTGTCGTAGTCGTCCAGGTTGCGCTGGTCCGGGGAGAGGCGGGTGCCGGACCGGAATGAAAATTCCTCATGGTTCAAGTAAGGGGCGTGCGGGTCGGAGTAGTGGACCCAGAGGAAAAACGGCTCGGCCGGCCGGCCCTGGAGCCAGGCCAGGGCGTGTTCGGTCACCCCTTGGGCATCGCGCTCGCTGTTGAAGAAGAGCCAGCGCTTTTCGGAGAATTCGTCGTCGTAAAGGTCGAAGCCGGGCTTTAGCCCGGAGAGGTGGGCCTTGAGCGGCCAGTTGGAGAGGATGGCGGCGGTGTGGTAGCCCTGGGCCTTGAGGAGTTGAGCCAGGGTTTCATTGCCGGCGATCATGGGGATGCCGTTGCGGGTGGCGCCGGTCTGGTGGGCATAACGGGAGCTGAGCATGGAGCAGAAGCTGGGGTTGGTCAGGGGGACGTTGGCGGAGGCGTCGAGGAAGAGCGTGCCGCGGCGGAGCAGTTGGTCGAGGCGGGGCGAGGTGTTGCGGGAGTAGCCGTAGATTCCCAGGTGGTCGGCGCGCAAGGTGTCCACCGAGATGAAAATCAAGTTGGGCCCGGGCCTTTCGGCCGGCGCCACTGACAAAAGGCCGGCCAGACTCAGGCCGAAAAGCAGGCCCACTCGCACAGGGAAAGGCTTCCGCATGATGAAAACCGCTTCTTGAATTTAACATAGAATCTCGATGGAAACAACGAAAAGAGGCCTGTTGGCGGGCAAAGAAGCCGGAATTTTGGAACAAGCAGGAAAAAGGCTTCATACCAATTTTACGTCAAACGTAGAGTAATGATCGGGTGCCACGGGCCAATCCCGAAGGGATTGCCCGTGCACTGGCAAGCCCTCCGGGCTTAGCCAGTGGCACCCTTGGGTAATACTATATGACCGACGTAAAATTAGTATCACTTATGCTGGACAGGCGATCCGAGTGTGCTATCATATCCGCTTGAATTGCGCGGTAGTGCCACGATGCGAAGAGCTCCCTGGAGCCGGGCGGCCGCTCTCTTGCTGGCCCTGGGCTTGCTTTGCTTGCTGCCTTTAACCGACGCCGCCCCGGCCGACACGGCGGGGAAAGAGCTCAGCTTCGCCGAGCTGGACGCGGCCACCATGGAGCGCCTGCTCCGGAGCGGGAGCCTTTTGCTGGTGCGCCAGAACCCGGACGGCTCGCTCAAAGAAGTCCTTTCGGGCGGGCTGGTGAGCGCGCCTCTGGACCTGGTCTGGGCCACGCTTACGGATTTCGAGCGCTACCCTGAATTCATGCCCAAGACCCTGAAGATGGAGGTGCTGGAAAAGCGGAGCCCCAAGCAATGGATCACCGAGCAGACGGTGGAAGTCATCATCTCGGTGTTCAAGGTCAAGCTGACTTACCAACACCAGCAGACCCTGGACCCCCCGAACCAGATCCGCTTCCGGCACGTGAGCGGCGATCTCCCCGGCACCTTCGGAGGCTGGGACCTGGTCCCGGCCGGCGCCGGCCGGCAGACCATGATCTTTTACACCTTGTATTCCAACCTGATGGCCCTGCCCTGGCCGGTGGGGGCGATCCTCAAAGCCGAGCCGGACTTCATGACCGCGGTCAACGTCACCACCGGGCTGCTGGTGGTCAAGGCGGTCAAAGAAGAAGTGGAGAAACGGGCCCGGGCCTCGAGCCCGGGGCCGTAAGCGTTGATGGCCCAACCCCTCTGGAAAATCCTTCGGCGGCTGAACCCGGCGCAGCTTTTGATCCTCAGCTTCGCCGTCTATATCCTTTTCATCTCCCTGGTCCTGTGCCTGCCCGGGGCTGTAGTCGGAAAGCCGATCAGTTGGGTGCAAGCCCTGTTCACCGCGACCTCCGCCACCTGCGTGACCGGGCTGATCGTGGTGGACACCGGCGCCAAGTTCACTCTCTTCGGGCAACTGGTCATCCTCGCTTCCATCCAACTGGGCGGGATCGGGATCATGACCATGTCCTCCTTCATCCTGCTCCTCATCGGAAAACGCCCCTCCCTCCAGGCCCGGGAAACTGTGAGCGGATACTTCCCCCGCCTGGAAAAGTTCACCTTTTCCCGCCTCCTGGTCGCGATCGTGGCCCTGACCTTCCTGTTCGAGGCGGCCGGCGCCCTCCTGCTCTTCGCCCGATGGCTGCGCTCCTACCCCTCCGTGGGCCAGACCGCTTACCAGGCGGTCTTCCACGCCATCTCCGCTTTTTGCAACGCCGGCTTCTCCTTGAACCGCGACAGCTTGATCCCCTGGGCTTCGGACTTGACCACCAACGGCACCGTCATGGCCCTGATCATCCTCGGCGGTCTCGGCTTCTTTGTCCTGATCGAAATCTGGAATGCGCTCGCCCCCTCGCGCCGTCCCTTTCATCTCCGCTTCAGCTTTCACACCAAGCTGGTGCTCTGCATGACCGTCCTCATCCTCCTCCTGGGCACGGCCTTGTTTTACTTCCTGGAAATGGGCAACCCGCTCACCTTGAAACCCCTCGGCTTCGGCCAGGGCCTGCTCCGGTCGCTCTTCCAGGTCGTGACCGCGCGGACCGCCGGCTTCAACACCCTGCCCATCGAGAACCTCACTCACGTCAACCTCTACCTCCTGTTGGGTGTCATGTTTGTGGGCGCCGGCCCGGGCTCCTGCGCCGGAGGAGTCAAGGTCACCACCGCCGGCGTGCTCCTGATCGTGGTCCTCTCCCGGCTGCGCGGATTCAGCCGGCCCAGCCTGTTCGGCCGGTCTCTGCCCCGGGCCACCATCGAGCAGGCTCTCACCCTGGTAGTCCTGGCCGCGGTCTTCCTGGCGTTGTTTATTTTATTGCTCCTGATTGCCGAGGAAGGACATCATCCGGCGGCTTTGCAGCGCGGCAGCTATTTCATGGAACTGATCTTCGAGACGGTTTCCGCTTTCGGCACGGTCGGCTTGAGCACCGGGGTGACCCCCGACTTGAGCCGGGCCGGGATGCTGCTGATTTCGGCCATGATGTTCATCGGCCGGCTGGGTCCCTTGACCCTGGCCTACGCTTTGGAGCGTCATCGCCGCAAGCTCGCCTTCACTTACCCGGAAGAAAGCGTATTGATTGGATAGGAGCCAGCCATGCCTCAGATCGCCGTGATCGGACTTTCCAGTTTCGGGTTCTACCTGGCCAAGAAGCTCTCCAGCCTGGGCACCCAGGTCTTGGCCGTAGACCAGAAGGACACCCGGGTGGAAGACATCAAGGAGTATGTGGACAAGGCGGTGATCGCCGACGCCACCGACAAGGACGTGCTGTCCTCCCTGGGGCTGACCCAGATGGACGCGGTCGTGCTCAGTCTGGGCGATAGCTTCGCGTCCTCCATCCTGGCCGCCATGCACCTGAAGGACCTGGGCGTGAAGAAAATCATGGCCAAGGCCCTGACCGAAGACCACGCCCGGATTCTTGAAAAGATCGGGGTGGACCGGATCATCTTCCCGGAAAAGGACATGGCCGAGCGGGTGGCCATGAGCCTCCAGGGCACCAACGTGGCCGATTACGTGCCCCTGGGCAAGGACCTGAGCGTGATGGAGCTGATGCCCCTCAAAGAGATGGTGGGCAAGACCCTGGGAGAGTTGAACTTCCGCAAGCGCTACAACTGCCAGATCATCGCCGTCAAGGACAAGATCCCGGAAGAAGTAACCTTCATTCCCGAAGCCGAGACCCGGATCAAGCAGAGCCACCTCTTGATCGTGGTCGGCAACAACAAGAACCTGGAGCGCTTGAAGTGAAGGTTGCCGAAGGCATCCACCTGGTCGGCTCCGTGGACCTCTCCGACCCCAAGGACTGCTGCGTTTACCTGGTGGACGGCGGAGAAGAGCTGGCCCTGATTGACGCCGGCGCCGGCGACGGCTTCGCGCGGATCGTGGACAACATCGAAAAGGCCGGGTGCGACCCCCACAAGCTCACCACCCTGATCCTCACTCACTGCCACATTGACCATAGCGCCGGCATCCCGGATTTCGTCCGCCGCTTCGGGGTCAAGGTGAAGGCCCACCAGGCCGCAGCCGAGATCCTGGCCAGCCGCGACGCGCTCCGCACCGCGGCCATCTGGTATAACCTGGAAGTCCCCGAGATCACGGTGGACCAAACCTTTTCCAATTCTGAATTCCGCCTCCAGGTCGGCGACCAGGAAATCGTCTGCCTGCATACCCCCGGCCACTCGCCCGATTCCATTTCCGCCTACCTGGACCGCGGCGGAAAACGAGTCCTCTTCGGCCAGGACATCCACGGGCCTTTCCACCCGGCCCTGGGCTCGGACGTCGCCCTGTGGCGGAAAAGCATGGAGAAGCTGCTCGCGCTCCAGGCCGACATCCTCTGCGAGGGCCACTTCGGGATCTTTCAGCCGCGGGCGAAAGTGGAAGCCTACATCCGCTCCTATCTGCAAAAGGTCTAACCGCCATGGCCACTCTCGACTGGACCCTGATCTTCGCCTACTTCGCCTTTTCCCTGGCCGTCGGCCTCTTTTTCTCCCGCCGGGCCGGCAAGAGCGTGGCCGATTTCTTTGTTTCCGGCCGGGCCATGCCCTGGTGGCTGGCCGGCACCTCCATGGTGGCCACCACTTTTTCCGCGGACACTCCGCTGGCCGTGACCGAGATGGTTTACCGGCACGGGGTGGCCGGCAACTGGCTGTGGTGGAATTTTGTGCTCTCCGGCATCCTTACCGTCTTCTTCTACGCCCGCCTCTGGCGCCGGGTGGGCGTGCTCACCGACATCGAGTTCACCGAGCTGCGCTACGGCGGCCGACCGGCCGCGGCGCTCCGCGGCTTCCGCGCCCTCTACCTGGGCGTGATCATCAACTCGGTGATCATGGGCTGGGTGATCTCGGCCATGGGCACCATCGTGGAAGTGTCCCTGGGCATTGACCGCTGGATCGCGGTCAGCGTCTGCCTAATCATCACCGTCCTCTACTCGGGGCTCTCCGGGCTCTGGGGCGTGGTGGTCACCGACTTCTTCCAGTTCGTCATCGCCATGACCGGCTCGATCCTGCTCGCCATCTTCGGCCTCCGCGAGGTCGGCGGCATGGCCGGGCTCAAAGAGCGCCTGCTCGTCCATGCCGGGTCCCCTGAAAAAGTTGACTCCTTCTTGTCCATGCTCCCCCCGGTCGGCTCCGCGGCCTGGCTGCCGCCCCTGCTCTTCTTCACCTACATCGGGATGCAGTGGTGGGCGTCCTGGTATCCGGGCGCGGAACCGGGCGGCGGGGGTTACGTGGCCCAGCGCATGTTCAGCGCCAAGGACGAGAAGCACTCGCTCTTGGCCACCCTGTGGTTCAACATCGCCCACTACGCGCTCCGGCCCTGGCCCTGGATCATCACCGCCCTGGTCGCCGTGGTGCTCTACCCGGACTTGAAAAGCCCGCGCGAAGGCTATGTCATGATGATGACCCATCATCTCCCGCCTGGAATTCTGGGGCTGATGCTCGCCTCCCTGGCCGCGGCCTTCATGTCCACCATCTCCACCCATATCAACTGGGGTTGTTCCTACCTGGTCAAGGACTTTTACCAGCGGTTCCTCAAACCCGACGCCCCCGAGGCCCACTACATCCGGGTCTCGCGGCTCTTTTCCGTGGTCCTGATGGTGGTGGGCGGCCTGGTCGGATACCTCATGCAGTCCCAGGTGGGCGGGTGGGAGCTACTCCTCACCATCGGCGCCGGCACCGGCCTGGTCTATATCCTGCGCTGGTTCTGGTGGCGGATCAACGCCTGGTCCGAAATCTCCGCCATGGTCGCGGCCCTGGTCGGATCGCTGGGCCTCAAGGCCCTGCAAGCCCTGGGTTGGATCGCCCTGCCGCCCGAGACGGCCTTCGCCTATGAGCTGACAATCACCGTGGCCTTTACCACCGCGGTCTGGCTGGCGGCAACCTTCTTGACCCGGCCCGAATCCGAGGCCGTGCTGGAGAAATTCTTCCGCCGGGCGCGGCCGGCCGGACCCGGCTGGGCCCCGGTGCGCAAACGACTGGGAAATTCCGTCCAAGTAACCGATAACCTCTTCTATTCGTTCCTGGACTGGATCGCCGGCTGCGCCTTAATCTATGCCGCCCTCTTCGGCATCGGCAAACTCATCCTCGGCCAAACCGCGCTCGGCCTGCTCCTCCTCCTCCTCGCCCTCCTCGCCGGCGGCTTCATCTACTGGGACCTCCGCCGACGCGGTTTTCAGACCATCGGTGAATAGAACGTAGTCAGCCACCGGCGCGCCAGAGCGCTTTGGCGGCGGTGCGTAGTCGGTAGTCAGGTTAAGAAAGAAAGCATCCACAGATTTCGCAGATTACACAGATTCCTATTTCTTATCGTGAACGTATCCGAGTTCATGCCGCAATAAATCGGGGACACCATACTAATTTTAATGCCCGTCTTCGGGGATTGGGAGAAAATCCATCGCCTTCAGGCGAAGACTTTAGGGAGATTGGGGGTCGAGGAATTGGGGGCAACGCTTCACATGCATGAGCAGTAAGCAGTGCACGGTGCACAGTGGACAGTTTTAGCGGATGCGCGGCTGAGGCTTCGGCCGTGAGCTCCCTTCGGTCTGCCTTCGGCCGTGAGCTCAGGCCGAACGGAGCCTCAGGGTCGAAGACCGCCGAACGGTCAGCCGCGCCCCTAAAGTCACTTTGACCAATAAGGTTTTTAGCCTGAAAAATCTGCGAGATCTGCGGATGCTCTTTCCCTTCCGAATTGGGCAAGGCAAGCCTTGCCCCTACCTCCGCGACCGAAGCGCGGCTTCGGCCGAGAGCTCCCTTCGGTCTGCCTTCGGCCGTGAGCTCAGGCCGAACGGAGACTCAGGGTCGAAGACCGCCGAACGGTCGCGGCTACTTTTTTACTTCGAGTTGATTCGTGTCCTTTTGTGGATTGTTCTTCGTTCACGTTCACGGGCTTCATAACCCTGACACCCTGACACTTTCCAAAGTGGACAGTGAACAGTGCACGGTGCACAGTGATTCAAATGGTTGACCGGCAGGAATGCCTGTCCCCCTCCAAGATTAAAACTAATCCGCGACCGTGGCGGTCGCGGCTACCTCTTGCTTTCCGCCAACTGTCAACCGCCAACCGCCAACGGCCAACCGGCTTCAGCCTGGGGTGGTTGCCGCGTTGGATGGGGTGGTTGCCGTGCAGAATGGGGTGGTTGTTGTGCAAGATGGGGGGATTGGCGCGCAGGATGGGGGGAAGTTTGAGGAGGGTATATCGCATGTCGTATGTTGTATATCGGGGGAAGAACTGGTGGAAAAGATTGAGGAAGCGAGAGAAACTGGAAGGAAAGGAAAAAATTGTTAAGCGGTGCTTGACAGGGATTGGAAATTTTGATCTGAAAAGCGGTATTGTTATGCTTGCTGAGCCAGGGGCCGTGGTGAAGAGGAACAAGAGAATGGCAGCAAAAAACATGTAAAAACAAGTGGTTACGCAAAGGTAGTCGGTTCCTGGTTTTGGCCTCGCCAGATTCATTTCATCTCTCTATTATATGGAGAAATGTTGCAGTTTTTGAGGAATTTTAGATTTTAGATTTTTGATTTTGGATTGATAAACCGCTGTAAATCTGAAATCCCCAATCTAAAATTAAACCAGGTTTCCCTTCGTGTCTTTTCGTGGATGACTCTTTCTTAACCTGACTACCGACTTCGGCCTACTGAATTCCCGTTCCCGGCCGGGCACAAGGCTTCCTGGCGGAAGGGCCGGATCAGGCGGAGGGTAAGATTCGCTTGACGCTTTTGAGCAAGGCGGAGGGGCCGTCGCTCTTGCAGACAAAACCTTCCACCTTCTTTTTCTCCACCAGCGCCCGCAGTTCATCCGCGGATTTATTGGAGTAGAGCAGAATCTTGGGCCGGGGCTGCATGTGCTGGTCCAGGATTTCGATCACCGCGTCTCCGGGCAGCGCCGGCATCATCACGTCCAGCAGCACCAGGTCCGGCTGAAAGGCGCTGACCTGAACCGTGGTGCCGATGGGGTGGGTGCGGGTCATCACCTTGTAGCCGGCTTCGGTCAACACCCGCTCCGCCAGCTTGCAGGCGTGTTCATCATCGTCGAGGATGAAGATTTTGTAGCTCATGGCTTAACCTCCTTTATTCGGCTCGAGCGTTGCTCCGCCTCCTGCCCTTGGTTTCGGTTGAATCCGTCGCTGCGAACCCAGGCTGTCTTCTGCTGACACGATTTCCCGGCAAACCTAAATCAGTTTGCCCCTCCAACTAGTATAGCATGATGGCTTCAGGGTGCAAATGTGATCGCGCTCAAATCAAGGGATCCCAGGAGATGTATTGGCCGGAGACGTCCAGCGGGTGGAAGTGTGATTTCAGGGTGGGCTCGAGCATGGCCGCGAGCTTCTCCGGCGTCCAGCCGGTGGAGTCATGGATCGAGCGCACGATCCGGGGCTGGGAGAACAGGAAGATCTCCTTGCCCCGGACGCCAAAGACCTGGGAAGTGATGTTCTGGGCCGCATCCGAGGCCAGGAAACCGGCGAGCGGGGCCACGTCGGCCGGGCTCATCTTGGCCAGTTTTTCCACCTTGGCCTTCTGCGCCGGGTCGTCGGTGGGGATGGTGGCGATGAGCCGGGTCCAGGCGAAGGGCGCGATGCAGTTGGAGGTCACGTTGTAGCGTTGCAGGTCCAGGGCGCAGGAGCGGGACAGGGCCACGATGCCCAGCTTGGCCGAGGCGTAGTTGGCCTGGCCCACGTTCCCGATCAGGCCGGCGGTGCTGGTGAAGTGGATCAGCCGGCCCGACTTCTGCTCCCGGAAATGCACGGCCGCGGCCCGGGTGCAATAGAACGAGCCATAGAGGTGGGTCTTGAGCACCCCGTCCCATTCTTCCTCGCTCATCTTGAACAGGATCCGGTCCCGCAAAATCCCGGCATTGTTGACCAGGATGTCAATCCGCTGGAAATGATCCAGGGCGCACTGGATGATTTTTTCCGCGCCGGACCAGGTGGACACGGAATCGTAATTGGCCGCGGCTTCGCCGCCCTTCCCTTTGATCACAGCCACCACCTGGTCCGCGATTTTCTGGTCCGCGCCGGCGCCGGCCTCGCTCCCGCCCAGGTCATTGACCACCACCTTGGCGCCCTGCCCGGCCATGAGCAGAGCAATTTCCCGGCCGATGCCGCGGCCGGACCCGGTCACCACTGCGACCTTGCCTTCCAACATTCCCATACCACTCCCCCTCCTTCTCAAGCACTTGGCGGAACGGGTTGCGACCCGCTCCTTTTTAATATCCCGGCAGAGGCCGGGGCCGCCAAACATAGCCGAGCTTGAAAAGCAACAAGACCACATCCGTGTCCGCATTGAAATCCACATCCACGGTGGGGCCGGGATCCAGATCCACCACGCCCCGGGAATGTTGGGCGCTACGGTAGGACAGGTCGGCCGAGAGCATGATCCGCTTGCGCGTCCCCAGGAAGAAATCCACGCCGCCGCCGGCGAGCACGCCGATGGCGCCGTCGGAGACGAAGACATGGTTCTCTCCCGTGGTGGAAAACACCGAGTTGTGCAGGCCCAATTCCAGGTAAGGAGTATAGTCGGATTTCTTCAAAAGGGAATATTTTCCCAGGAGCCCCAGGTAGCCGGTGCCCCACTGCGCGTTCTCGTCCCAATCTTCCGAGGCCCATCCCGCGGCCATGCCGTAGTAAAGCCCGGCGTAGATCTGTTCGGTGAACCCGTAGCCCGCGTTGATCTCCGCGGCCGGGCCGGGCTGGGGTTTGATGTCTTGGATCGCATCCCCGTTCATGACCGGGAAAGCAATCCCGGCCCCTAACCCCAGGTGAATTCCCTTGGCGGCCAGGGCCGGAGAACTCAGCAGCATCAAGACCACCATGGCTCCGATCCCAAAAAGCTTTATCTTCATCTCTGCCTCCTTTTTGTCTCTCTCGGTTCCAGACCCTCCGCTTGCCCGGAGGAGGGCTGGCTTATTCTTTACGGCTCCACCACCCGCGAGCGCGCCCGCACCAGACCCTGGATCTTCCGGGCCCAGGCTTCGCCTTTCTCGCCCCGGGCCAGGGCGCATTCATCCACAAACAGATACTGCAAGCGCACGTTGGATTCGTAAAGCGAGAACCCGATCCGGTAGCCCCGGCCCGCGGGGACCGCGCAACCCGAGGTCTGCACCCTGGCTCCGGCGCACTCGAACAGCATTTTACCCCGTTTCAGATGATAAGGGGAACTGACCAGGATCAGTTCCGGCGCGCAAGTCTCCGGCTCCCGGCCCTGGCAAAGCAAGGCAACCGTGTCGCGGGCGTTGGTAATGGTATCCATGGCCTCCCGCTCCCGGAGGATCGCGGCCTCCGGCACACCCAGGGCCGCCGCCAGGTCCCGCATCACGTCGGCCTCGTAGTAATCGAGATAAGTGTTGCCGCCGGTCATCACCAGCACCGGCGCCAGACCCTGCTCGAACAGCTTGACCCCTTGCGCCACCCGGCGCTTAAGCTCCGGCTTCGGGCTCCCGTCTTTTTCCACGGGCGGGCCATAGCCCAGCACCACGATCGCTTCCGCCGGAAAGAGCGGTTCCTCCGGCAGGAGCAGCGGCCGGGAAATCACCGAGGCGCAGCCGCCGAGAAAGGCGGCCAGGCCGATCAGCATCCCCGCCCGGCTGCCGGGATTCTTCATTGGACCCTTTCCGCGCCTGAATAAATATTGAGCCGCTTGCCCCGCACAAAGCCGACCAGGGTGAGCGAAAGTTTTTCCGCCAAGCCCACGGCCAGGTCGGTCGGCGCCGAGCGGGAGATCAGGATGGGGATCTCCGCCTTGGCGGCCTTGACCACGATCTCGATCGAGACCCGGTCGCTGCTGAGCAAGATCAGGTCGTCGAGCGCCCGCCCCCGGAGATAGGCTTCGCCGACGTCTTTCACGCATTCCAGCCGCGCTGGCAGCTCCATGAAATCAAAGAAGACAAAGGCCGCGGGCTTGCCGGTTGCCTCAAGACCCTTGATCATCGGCATCTAGGGAGTCCATGCTAAAGACGACTGGGGCCATCGCCTGCTGACTGGCATCATAGACTGGAACTTCCTTAAGGTCAAAGAGGAATCCCAGCTTCGGCCGGCGGGGTATGGCGTCCAGGAGAGAGGCGGCAAAAAATCGGATCGCCTTATCTATGATCGTATTTAGCGAGGCCATTTTCTCCAAGATAGGTTTTGGTATATCGGCGCGCCGGAGTAAAATTCAATTTGAAGATATCACGCCATCGCTCGGCGCTGAAGAGCTGACCTGAAACCACGGTTCGAATTTTATCATAATAGGCCGCCAGTTCCGGGTCACGGATCAGGTCTTGGTTCTCTCGGATCGAGTCAATGTAACCCAAAGGGATTTCCTTCATCAGATGGCCGGGGCTGAAAAGATTGGAAATTTTCGATGAAGGGAGTCTGGCGATCAGGGGATCAGTAATGCCATAGGGATCAATGATATGATCCTGCGGTCCTCGACAAAAACCCCGGATCCCCCCATTGGTAACGCTGATCCGAAAAGTGTTCGCCCAGATGGAACTACAGGAATCGAAATCCTTGAGGGCGTGAAACGTGGCGAAAGGGAAGCGTTTCCCGGGACGCCATTTGCTCAGGGCGGAGCCAGGGTAGTAATACCTGACATCATCGGGAAAGGGGCCATCGAAAGCGCACCGCAAGGGCGAATGCGGGATCAAGAGACTATAAGCCAGACCCGCGATGATAGAGGCGATTCCTAATTGGAGTTTGAGACGCCCGGTTGGAATTCGTTCTAAGTAGGAGAGCAGAATTAGGGCGGAAAGAAGGGCGGATAGAGCGAAGAATCGGAAGCCAATGAAGTCACCGCCAATTTTAATGAAGTAAAGTACATAGAGGAGACCACCGGCCTGAGCCAAGGCCGGCCGGAGCTTATGGGGGAAAATCGCGATGATCATGGTGGGCAGAACGATGATTGGGATCGTAATGGGATCCGAGCGCAGGCAGCTGGCCATAATATGAAGCCCGTTTCGAATCAGGAGGGCAGGAGAAGCGTCCAGGCCCAGCTTGGCGTAATAAGAATTGGGTAAGAGGAAACCAAAGTAGACCAGGGCGAAGCCAAACCAAAGGATCAGGGGCAGGGAAGCCAACGCCAAAACCCCAAGCATCTTATGGCGAAGCTGTTGGAAACCCAAAGCCCCCAGATGGAGACAAGCCGGAAAGAAGAGCAGGAGGGTATCTATTCGATTGACCACAGCCAGGGCGGCGATCAAGAAATAAAAAACCAGAGTTTTCGAACGAGCCTTTTCTGGAAAACGGGACCAGAGATAAGGCCCAAAGAACAAAACGATTAAAAGATAGGAAATCGAGGTTTCCAGCCCGGAAGAAAAAAAGGTAACAAAAGCCTGGGAGCACAGAAGAAGACTGAAGGTTATCCAGAGCGAAGGCGAGTCCTGGGCCCGCCAGACCAAGAACAGGATCACCCCCGAGGAAAGCAAATAGGAAAACAGGATCGAAATGGCCCACATTACATGAGGATTGGACGGCCCGCCGGGGTCATGCACCAAGAAGTATGGAATGGAGATCAGCAGCGTGGAGAGCGGGTTCGTGAAGGTTTGCACCCGCTCGCCTACGTTCCAACGCAATCCATATCCGTGTACGAAATTATCCACGGTGCGAAAGGAAAGAAAAGCGTCATCGCAAACATAAGCATTGCAGTAATAGAGAAGGGAAAAAAGAATCAGATAAGGGAAAAACTTTCCCGGTGGCCGGGAATGGAATTGCTTAACCGACTGAAAGATGGTGAGCAAGATTCCCGACTTTTCTTCTCCCTGGAGGGGAAGATTTCTTCCCCGCTTCTTTCGCTTTTGCTTTTTCCCCTGTTTTTGCCCCTTCTGGTTTTTCATTCTCATCCTTTATCAATCAGATTCCGCGCCCTGGCTGGCCGGAACGATAATCGCAGCGCGGATACCAGCCGTATCTGATGGTTGGATTCCTTGAATGGAGGCAAACTGCCAGAAAAGATAGTTGCGGGGGCGTCTTATACACTTTTGATTAGTCGAAGATGGGGGCGGTTTAGCTTGCATCGATCCTCTCCGCCGCGGCATAGACATTGAAGCGTTTGCCCCGCACAAAGCCGACCAGGGTGAGCGAAAGTTTTTCCGCCAAGCCCACGGCCAGGTCGGTCGGCGCCGAGCGGGAGATCAGGATGGGGATCTCGGCCTTGGCCGCCTTGACCACGATCTCGCTGGTCAGCCGGCCGCTGGTCAGCGCGATCCGGTCGCGGAGGCTTTGCCCCTGGAGATAGGCCCGGCCGATGATCCGGTCCAAGGCGTTATGCCGGCCGATATCTTCATGGAACGCCGTCATCTCGCCCCCGGCGGTCGCCAGCGCCACCGCATGCAGACCCCCGGTCCGGCGGTAAATCTCGCTCTTGGCCTGGAACGCCTTCATTAAGGCCCAGATCGCCGGGCGCGTGACCAGAAGCCGGCTCTGGATCGGCCGGGCATCGCGGGCGTCGGCGCCGCGGTAAAAGGCGGCCAATGCCGCGCACCCGGACCCGACCAGGCGGGACAAAGTGCGGCTCAACTCCGGCCCCAGATCCCGGGCCAGGGTGACCTGGGCGTAGCCGCCCGACTCATTGACTTCCACCTCGGGAACCGGGTCGCTGGGCTTCAGGATGCCCTCGGAGAGAAGAAACCCCAGGGTCAATTCCCGCAAGTCATAAGGCGAGCAGAGCAAGGTGGCTAACTCCTGGCCGTTGACCTGGATGGTAAGCGGAGCCTCCCGCACCACCAGGTCTTCCAGTTCCTCGGCCTCGTCTTCCCGCCAACGCGTGATCCGGATCGCGCGAACCTTCTCCATGGCCAGGCAAAAGCATAACAGACCCGATGCTTCCCTGCAAGATTGACCGGAACCGCCTTTTAGGCTATCAGTAAGGGCGGAGAACCGGCGATGAAAAGGCTCCTGGCCATCGCGGCGAAGAATAAACCGGGACGAAAGGTAAGCTCGGCCGCGTGACTGCTCCTCCCTCACCGGCCCGGCTCCTGGCCGCGGTCCTGATCGTCTCCGCGGCCATGCTCTTGGTGGAGCTGGTCTTTCCCGCGGTGCTCCTCTTTCTGCCCGAGCGCCGGGGCGTCACCACCATCATCGCCGTGGCCATGCTCGGCCTGGGAGGGGGCGGGTTAATCTCCTATCTTGTCTCCCGCGGCCCCGGCGTCCGCGCGTGGATGGACGCCTCTCTCCTGGCCTTCGGCCTCTCCATTCCCCTGGCCTTTTTCGCGGCCGTGGCCTTGCCCTGGCGGCCGGCCTTGATCCTGGCCCTGGCTCTTCCCTTTGCCGCGGCATCCGCCTTCCTCAGCCAGGCCTTTGTCCTCGCTCGGGCCGGCCGGGTCTACTTCGCCAACCTGCTCGGCTCCGGGCTCGGCGCGCTCTCGGTCTTCTGGCTGCTGCCGCGCCTGGGCGAAGAAAACTGCCTGCTCCTGGCCACGGCCCTGGCCGGGCTGGGCGCCGCGCTGGGCGCGAACCCCCTCAGCCGGGCCCGAAAAGGCGGCGCGCTCCTGGCCCTGGCCGCGATCGGCCTGGTCCTGGTCAACTTCCAGACCGACGCGATCAACCTCGTCCGCCTGCTGCCGGGCTCCCGGGTGCCGCCGGCGCGGCAGGACGACGCGCTTAGTTATGGATTTCGCATCCTGAAAGAACCCGGCACCCGGCTCCTGGCCTCGGCGCGTTCCCTGGTGGCGCGGGTGGATGCCGTCTGGGCGCCGGATTATGACATCTCCCGCCGCTTCTTCCCGAACGGCCTCGAGGACATCCAAAACCCGGAGGCGCGGCGCGAGTATGCCGAGGCGCTCGGCGGCCCGGTCAAGCTCTACTTCCTGGACCACCTCTGGTCGCAGGTGGCGCCCGCGGCCAAGCTGTTTGCCCGGATGCCGCCTTACCCGATCCTTTTCCATCCCGCGGTCCTGATCATCGGCCCGGGCGGCGGGGTGGACATTGCCAAGGCCGCCTCTAACTCGGCCCGCCGGATCGTGGCGGTGGAAATCAATCCCGGGGTGGTCGAGCTGATGCAGGGCCCGCTCCGGGAGATGAGCGGCGACGTTTACGGCCAGGCCGAGGTCGTGGTCATGGACGGCCGCACCTACGTGCAGCTCTCGCGCGAGAGCTTTGACCTCATCCACCTCGCCTTTGCCGACCTCTATGTGCCGTTCCTCCACTCCGACATCTTCCTGGAAAACTACCTCTACACTCTGGAAGCCTTTGACGACTATTTCGACCACCTCAATGAAAACGGCATCATCGCGGTGCACAAGTGGGTCAAAAGCGCGAGCTGGAACCGCGACCTCTTCCGCATCGCCAGCACGGCCCGGGCCATGCTTCAGGTCAAAAGCGTGGCCGACCCGGCCCGCCACCTGTTCATGGCCGGGGGCGAAGGCCGGCCCGACCAGTATTACGGCTACCTCCTGATCAAAAAATCCCCCTTCACCGTGGCCGAGGTCCAGGCCCTGGAAGCGACCGTAGCTCCGCCCTTCCAGGTGTTCCTGTCCCCCTTCCGCCAAATCGCGGGCAATCCCTTTTCCGAAATGATCCGCGCGCCCAACCTGGACCAATACCTGGCGGCCCAAACTTTCGATATCAGCCCCACCACCGACGACCGGCCCTTCTTCTACCTCTTCGACCGCGGCCTCACTCTCCACCGCGCCGAGTTCCAGCTCTTCCTGGCCGTGGTGATCCCCCTGGGGTTGCTCCCGCTCCTTTTCCTCGCCGGCTCGAGCCGGCTTGCTTTCCGGCCTTCGTTCTGGGGCGGGGGTCTGTTCTTCTGCCTGATCGCGGCCGGCTACATGTTTTTACAGACGACCGCGATCCAGCGCTGGAACCTGTTTTTAGGAAGCCCCATCCTCTCCCTGGCGGTGGTGGTCACAAGCTTCCTCCTCTTCGCCAGCCTCGGCAGCCTGGTGAGCGAGCGGCTACCCCGGGCCGGACGCGGGTTCCTCCTGCTCGTCCCCCTGGTGATCCTGGCTTATCACCTAATGCTCGGGCCCTTTTTGGAGCGGGCGCTCGTCCCCTCTCTCAGCGCCCGGATGGCTATCACCATCGCGCTGCTCGCCCCGCTTTGCTTTGCCTTGGGGTTCCCCTTCCCGCTGGGGATGGAGTGGGTGAAAGGAAGGCTGGGAAATTCCGCGGCCGCCCTGATGTTCGCAATCAACGGCTTCGGCTCGGCCCTGGCGGTGGCGCTCTTCACCCGGCTGGCGCCGGTGGCCGGTCTCCATGCCCTGCACCTGGCCGCAGCAGTTCTCTACGCGCTGGCCGCGCTGGTGGGGCTGGCGTTAAGCCGGGGGAAAAGACCGGCTGAAGGAGTGCGGTCAGACACCCCACAGTCCGCCGGCGCCGCTCAAACCGCCTAACCGGCCGAGACTGATGATGCGCTGCTCTTTGTAAGGCACGGCCTTTTTGGCTTCGCGGCCCTTGCGCACCAGGACCTGGAGCGAGCCGTTGTGGCGCTGGTAATAGGTCCAGCGCGGAGGGGGGTCGGAAACGATCACGGGCGGCGGGCTGTTCTGGGCCTGCTTGATTCGATGGGTAATCAGGTGCGAAAGCGCCCCGGTGATGGGATTGATCCCGCCAATCTCGGAGTGAAAGCGCGCCTCCAGGTGCGCCGCCCGCTGTTTCACCTGCTCGGAATTGCCGTAAAGCTTGCTGGCCCGGGCAAAAATCCGGAAGCCGACTGCCATCATCCGGGCCCGGTCGGCCTGGTAGCGGAGGTATTCGCTGGGAGAGTCCTTGAGGTTCTGGTGAGCGTCGAGCGCGCCTTCCAGGGCCTGGAGCACCGGCGGGCCGATGCGGGCGGCCAGTTGTTCGTGGGCGTAATCAAAAAATTTCTTGATCTCGTTCTGCTCGAAGTTCTTGACCACGAAGCCATCGTCTTTCCAGAGGTGGAAATCGCTCCACTGATAGTTGTCCCGGATCCGGCCTTCTTCCGTCATCCGCTCGTAGAGCGCCGTGCCCGGGCAGGGGGTGAGCGGCGAGATCTGGTAAAAGGTGGGCTTGAGGTCCACGAACATGTCAATGTCCCGCTTCAGATTCTCCGGGGTATGGAAGTCGAAGCCGAGCACCAGCGAGCCGATGGTCTGGATGCCCAGGCGGTGCAGGTTATCGAACATCTGCTTGATCTCAACGCCCTTGCGCTTGGCATAGGTGTCCTCGGTGGTCCCGGCCTCGGCCAGGAACGACTCCACCCCGATCCAGACAATGCCCAGCCCGCAATCGCGCAGTTCCTCGGCCGTGAACTGGGACATGGAGCGCATGCTCCCGAAGCTGAACCACCGGATGCCCCAGGTCTTCTTGTCGCTGCGGAGCAGCCGGCCCAGCTCGCGCACGTAGTCTGGGTTCAGGAAAAAATCCTCGTCAAAGAGAAGCACAAAGATGTCGTCGTTGGAGAGCCGTTGCTGGTAATGTTTCATATAGCGGTAAACCTGCTCCGGCTCGGCCACGTAAATCTTCTGGTGCTTGAAAAAGGCGGAGGTGTTGCAGAAATCGCAGGCGTTGGGACAGCCCAGCGAGACCAGGATGATCGGCACCCGGGCATGGGCAAAGGTGAGACCGGTCACCGAAAACCCGGTCATGGGCATGTGATACTGGGTGATCTCCCGGTCAATCGGCTGGTCGTTCAAAAGCTTGCGCATGAAGCCGACGCCTTCCTCCCGGCAAAAATGGTGCGCGTTCTCCCGGATGAGTTTCGCGCTCCCCTTGGTGTCGCCCGGCACCGGCGTGTCCAGAGTGCTTACCCCGTAGCCGCCGATCACGATCTCGGTCTTGGGGCACTTCTCCCGGATCCGCGCCACCATGCGAGCCACCTTATCGGTGTGCAAGCTCTTGAGCTGGATCCCGACCACGTCATAGCCCTGGTCCAGCTCCGCTTCGAATTCATCCCAGTGCGGGTTCTCGAGCACGGTCACCGGGTGGTTCAGGTTTTCGGCGATGATGTAAAGGCCGAAATAATGACAATGGGAAGCCATGCGGAAAGCGCCGTGGCCCCGGCCCAAGCGGCAGTTAAGCAGGTCATACATGTCTTCGCCCCAACCCAGCTCGTTGGGACCGTAGCTCGCGGTCAAGAGAATTTTCTTATTTGGAGACATCTTGGTTGCTCCCTTTCTTCCGTTGCCTCAACGGTGCTCATGAACCTTTGCGACTAAATTAAATTAGCATTAAATTTACCTTAATGCTTTTCGAAGAGCAAGTCAAGTTTTTTCTTTGGGTGTGCGACATTAAAAGGGGTTTTATGGATTCGGTGCAGAGGCAGGCCCCTGTGCCTGCCCGATTTAGGGCAACCACGGGGGGTTGCCCCTACGGTTATCCCGGTTGCCCCCATTTAATGTCGCAGGCCCCCGGTGCAGTTCCAGCTTGACACCCTTCTCGTAACATACTAGACTCTTTTTTCAGAGGAGTGGGCGGGGCGCGAGGTTCGTTGGCAGAAGCGAAGGGATACCGAAAGCTGATCCTGTTCCTTGCCTCGGCCGGGGGATTGGGATATTTGCCCTGGGCCCCGGGGACGTGGGGAACTCTGGCGGGAGTGGCCTTGAGCCTGGGCTTTTGCCGTTTCCCGGCGGGGCTGTTTGTGGTCACGGTGTTGGCCTTTTTTTTCATGGCCTCGTGGCTCGCCGGCCAAACCGAGTCTTTGCTGGCGGCGCAGGATCCCCAGGTGGTGGTCGTGGATGAGGTCGTCGGCTTTCTCATCGCCGTTTTTACCTTTCCTCCCACCTGGCGCTATTTACTCGGGGCCTTTCTCCTTTTCCGGCTCTTTGACATCGTAAAACCTTATCCGGCCAGCTTCTTTAACCGGCGCAGCAGGAGCGGCTACGACGTGGTGCTGGACGATGTCGTGGCCGGGGTTTATGCCAACCTCTGCCTCCAGGCCGGCCGGTTCCTCTTGGGGACGCTCGGATGAAGGTCGCCATCCTCTCCACCGGCGATGAAGTCCTGTTCGGACAGATCGCGGACACCAATGCCGCCTGGCTCGCGGACTTCCTTCTCGACCACGGATTCGAGCCGGCCCTGCACTTGGCCGTCGGCGACGACCTCCTTAAGATCGTGGATGCCTTGAGCCTGGTCCAGGCTCGCGCCGAGGCTGCCGTAGTTACCGGCGGCTTAGGGCCGACTTCCGACGACCTCACCACCGAGGCGGTCTGCCGCTTTGCCGGCAAAGGCACGGTCCTGAACGAGCGGGCGCTGGGCATGATCGAGGACCGCTTCCGCTTGATCGGCCGGGAGATGAGTCCCAGCAACCGCCGGCAGGCCCTGTTGCCCGAGGGCGCCGACCTCCTCCCGAATCCCATCGGCACCGCGGCCGGCTATCACCTGGCCAAGGACGGCACCCATTACTTTTTCCTGCCCGGCGTGCCTCGGGAGATGATGCGGATGATGGAACACGAGGCCCTCCCCATCCTCCTCCGCCTGCGCCGGGAAAAGCGGGCGGTCAGCCGGCGCAGGTTCCGCACCTTCGGCCTGACCGAGTCGCAGTTGGGCGAGCTGCTCTCCGAGGTGCCGCTCCCGCCCGAGGTCCGGCTGGGTTATCGGGCGGTCTTTCCCGAGATCCAGGTCAAGCTCTTGGCCTGGGCCGCGGAGCCGGCCGCGGCCGAGCAGGCGCTGGACCGGATCACGCCGTTGATTCGAGCCAAAGTCGGCCCCTTCATCTACAGCGAGGATGGCCGGCCGCTCGCCGCGGTGGTCGGGGATTTGTTGCGGGAGCAGAAGAAGCGGCTGGCAGTGGCCGAGTCCTGCACCGGCGGGCTGATCGCGAAAATGATCACGGATATTCCCGGCAGCTCGGACTACTTCGAGCGCGGTTACGTGACTTACTCCAACCGCGCCAAGGTCGAGCTTCTGGGAGTGCCCGCGGACCTGATCGAGAAGCACGGCGCGGTCAGCGCCGAGGCGGCCCGGGCCATGGCCGAAGGCGCCCGCGCGAGGTGCCGGACCGACCTGGCCCTGGCCGTGACCGGCGTGGCCGGGCCGGCCGGCGGCTCCGCGCAAAAGCCGGTCGGGACTGTCCACATCGCGGTCAGCGACGGCGAGGGAACCTGGGAACAGAAATTCCATTTCCCCCGGCCGGACCGGGAATGGGTGCGGGAGCTCGCGGCTTATGCCGCGCTTCAGATGGTGCGGAGAAGGTTGGGGCCGAAGCCGTGACCGAAGAAACTTCCCTCCGCGCGTTTATCGCGGTGGATATCGGGCCGGAGGTGCGCAAAAGCCTGGGCGAGCTCCAGGAGCGGCTGAAGCGCACCCGGGCGGACGTGCGCTGGGTCCGGCCGGAGGGCATCCACCTGACCTTGCGCTTTCTCGGCAACATCTCAGCGGCGGATCTGGCCAAGCTCGAGCCGGTCCTGGCCGCGGCCGTGGCCGGGCACGCGCCGGCGGAACTGAGTGTCGCGGGCTGGGGCACCTTCCCCAACCCCAGGCGGCCCCGGGTGATCTGGGTGGGCTTGCCCGGCGCCGAAGAAAAAGTGGGCGGAGTGGCCGAGGCCCTGGAAAAGAATTTGATCGCGGCCGGCTTGGGCCCGGCGGATAAGCCCTGGAAGCCGCACCTCACCGTGGGCCGGGTGCAATCGGCCAAGGGCGTGGACGCGTTGCTGAAGGCGCTGGCCGAGGAAGGGGATCAGGTTTACGGTCGGATCCGGGCGGACCGGCTGACTTTGTTTCAAAGCCGGCTCCAGCGGGGAGGCGCGGTTTATACTGTTTTGAAAGAAGTTCCTTTTGCTTCCACGGGTTGAAAACCCGTGGCACTTATTCACGGGTTACAAACCCGTGGCACTGAGGAGAGGGGCGATGGCGGAAGCCAAGGAGAAAGACAGCGGCAACGGCAAAGACAAAAGCGCCGGCAAGGAAAAGGCGATCAAGCAGGCGATCAGCACCATCGAGAAGCAGTTCGGCAAGGGCGCGATCATGCGGATGGAATCCGACATGGCCATTCCCCAGGTGGAGGTCATCCCCACCGGCTCCTTGAGCCTGGACCTGGCCCTGGGCGTGGGCGGCATTCCCCGCGGCCGGGTGGTGGAGATCTACGGCCCCGAGGCTTCGGGCAAGACCACCCTGGCGCTGCACCTGGTGGCCGAGGCCCAGAAGCGGGGTGGGGTTTCCTCCTTTGTGGACGCCGAGCACGCCCTTGATATCGCTTATGCCCAGCGCCTGGGCGTGAAGATCGAGGACCTGCTCATCTCCCAGCCCGACACCGGCGAGCAGGCGCTGGAGATCACCGACGTGCTGGTCAAGTCGAGCTCGGTGGACGTGGTGGTGGTGGACTCGGTGGCCGCGCTCGTGCCCAAAGCCGAGCTCGAGGGCGAGATGGGCGATAGCCACATGGCGCTGCAGGCCCGGCTGATGAGCCAGGCCCTGCGCAAGCTGACTTCCTCCATCGCCCGCTCCAAGACCACCGTGGTCTTCATCAACCAGATCCGCCAGAAGATCGGGATCGTTTACGGTAACCCCGAGACCACCACCGGCGGCAACGCGCTGAAGTTCTACGCCTCGGTCCGGCTCGATATCCGGCGGGTGGGCCAGATCAAGCAGGGCGCCGAGGTGACCGGCAGTCGCACCCGGGTCAAGGTGGTCAAGAACAAGCTGGCGCCGCCGTTCCGGCAGGTGGAGTTCGATATTATGTACGGCCAGGGCATTTCCCGGGAAGGCGACGTGCTCGACCTGGGCCATGCCCTGGGGGTGGTGGAAAAGACCGGGGCCTGGTATGCGTTTGACGGCGAGCGCATCGGCCAGGGCCGGGAGAACACCAAGGAGTTTTTACGCGCCCACCCGGAGGTGACCAAGAAGATCGAGGCCCAGATCGTGGAACAGTATCGCGGCCAGAGCCTGACGCCGGCCCCGGGCGAGGAAACCGAGTAATTGAGAGAAAGGATTTTCAATCATGGCTGAGCAACCCATTGGGCCACAGGCAACGCCGGCGCCGGCGCCCTCCCGGGCCGCCGCGCCGCCGGCCGGCGGCGGGATGGAACTCAACGATACCCTCAAGGTGGCGATCAAGGCCGGGGCTTCGGATATCCACCTCAAGGCCGGCCTGCCCCCCATCTTCCGGATTGACGGCTCCCTCTATCCCTACAAGGAGGCGCCGCGCTTAAGCCCGGACATGGTGAACAAGATGGCCTTCGGCATCATGAACAAGGGCCAGCAGGAAAAGTTCAAGAAGAACAACGAGGTGGACCTGGCCTACGGCGTGCCCGGGCTGGGAAGGTTCCGGGTCAACGTCTTCCAGCAGCGCGGCACCATCGGAGTCGTGTTGCGGGTGATTCCCTTCGGGATCATGAGCATCGAGCAGCTCAACCTGCCCCCGGCCATCGGCAAGATCGCCATGGAGAACCGGGGCCTGATCCTGGTCACCGGCACCACCGGCTCCGGCAAGTCCACCACCCTGGCCGCCATGATTGACCTGATCAACTCCAGCCGCACCTGCCACGTCGTCACCATCGAAGACCCCATCGAGTTCCTCCACCGCGACAAGAAGAGCATCGTCAACCAGCGGGAAGTCGGCTTCGACACCAACACCTTTGCCGGCGCGCTGCGCTCGGCCCTGCGCCAGGACCCGGACGTGATCCTGGTCGGCGAAATGCGCGACTTCGAGACCATCGAGACCGCGCTCCTGGCCGCGGAGACCGGCCACCTGGTGCTCTCCACCCTGCACACCCTCGACGCCACCGAAACCATCAACCGCATCGTCATGGTCTTCCCGCCCTACCAGCAAAAGCAGGTGCGGCTCCAACTGGCCGCGATCCTCAAGGGCATCATCTCCCAGCGGCTGGTGCCCATGGCCGACGGCAAGGGCCGGGTGCCGGCGATCGAGGTGTTGATCAGCACCGCCCGCATCCGCGAGTGCGTCGAGGACAAGGACCGAACCAAGGAAATCCACGATGCCATTGCGGTGGGTTACACCACCTACGGGATGCAGACCTTTGACCAGTCCCTGATGATGCTCTACCGCAAGAAGCTGATCAGCCTGGAAGAAGCGCTCCGCCAATGCAGCAACCCGGATGACTTCAAGCTCAAGATCTCGGGCGTTTCCGGCGCCAAAGACGCGGCGCTCTGGGAAGACTTCGACAAGGAAACCGCGCCGGCGCCGGACAAGGGCGGCCGCGGGCCCAAGGGCGGCGGCGGGGCGCCTCCGCCTCCGGACGACCTGATGATCGAGAGGTTCTAGGACTTCGCGGTCCCGACCGGGCATCAAAACCCAAGGGTAGGGGCACGGCATGCCGTGCCCCTACCCATCAAGAGATGGGCATGAAGTTAGACGATATCCGAAAAAAATTTTTAGACTACTTCGAAGCCCACGGTCATCGCGTGGTGCCGAGTTCCTCGCTGGTTCCCCAGAACGATCCCACCCTCCTCTTCACCAACGCCGGCATGAACCAGTTCAAGGACATGTTCCTGGGCCAGGAAAAGCGCGACTACGCGCGCGCCACCTCCTCCCAAAAATGCTTCCGCGCCTCGGGCAAGCACAACGACCTGGAAAACGTGGGCCGCACCGCCCGCCACCACACCTTCTTCGAGATGCTCGGCAACTTCAGCTTCGGCGACTACTTCAAGCAGGAAGCCATCGGCTTTGCCTGGGAGCTGCTCACTTCTGAATACGGCCTCCCGAAACAGCGGCTCTGGGTCACCGTCTTCGAACACGATGACGAGGCGGAAAAGCTCTGGCGCGAGGTCACCGACGTGGACACCGCCCGCATCGTGCGCATGGGCGAGAAGGACAACTTCTGGGCCATGGGGGAGGTCGGCCCCTGCGGTCCCTGCTCCGAGATCATCATGGACCAGGGCCCGGGCGTGGGCTGCGGCCGAGAAACCTGCGACATCCACTGCGATTGCGGCCGCTTCCTGGAGCTGTGGAACCTGGTCTTCATGCAGTTCAACCGCGACGCCGAAGGCAAAATGACCCCCCTGCCCCACCCCTCGATTGACACCGGCATGGGCCTCGAGCGCATCACCGCGGTGCTCCAGGGCGTGCACTCCAACTACGACACCGACCTGTTCCGCTCCATCATCCATCGCATCGAAGAACTTTCAGGTAAAAAATATGGCGAGTCAAAGACTTTAGGGGCGCGGGTGCCCTCACCCGCGCGATCCACGCAAACCGCGCAACAACAAAACGTGTCCATGCGCATCATCGCCGAGCACTCCCGGGCCATGGCCTTCCTCATCGCCGACGGCGTGCTCCCGGCCAACGAAGGCCGCGGCTACGTGCTCCGCCGGGTCATGCGCCGCGCCGGCCGCCACGCCAAGCTGCTCGGCCTGGACGAGCCGGTCCTCTTTCAGGTCGCCGACCGGGTGGTGGACCTCATGGCCGGGGCCTATCCGCAGCTCCAGGAAAAACGCCGCTACCTGCAAGAGGCGATCCGGGCCGAGGAAGAAAGGTTTTTGCAAACCCTGGACACGGGGCTGCGGCTGCTCCGGGAGGAAACCGAAAAACACGGCCGGAAGAAAAAACCCTGGACCCTGCCCGGCGAGGTGGCCTTTCGGCTCTACGACACCTACGGCTTCCCGCTCGACCTGACCGAGACCATCGGCGAGGACGAGGGCTTTGTGGTGGACAAGGAAGGTTTCGAGCGGGCGATGGCGGCGCAGCGCGAGCGGGCCCGGGAGAGCTGGAAAGGCTCGGGCGACGAAGCCGTGGCCGCGATCTACAAGCAAATCCGCAGCGACGGGATCCGCACCGTCTTCACCGGCTACCACGAGGCCCGCACCGGCGCGAAGGTCAAGGTCCTGCTCGCGGGCGACCGGCGAATCGAGTCCTTTGACCGGGCGGGCGGCGAGTTCCAGCTCATCACCGACCGGACCCCTTTCTACGGCGAGCAGGGCGGCCAGTTGGGAGACACGGGCGTGATCTCTGCTTCCCCATCCGGCCAGCCGGCAATGCAGGCCGTGGTGACCGACACCAAGAAGCCGCTGGAAGACCTCTACGTGCATCATTGCCGGCTGGTGTCCGGCTCCCTGCGGGTGGGCGATACCCTGGAAATGGCGGTGGACGAGGAGCGGCGCCAGGACATCGCCCGCAACCACAGCGCCACCCATCTCCTGCAATGGGCCTTGCGCGACACCTTGGGCGAGCACGTCCAGCAGAAGGGATCGCTGGTGGCCCCGGACCGGCTCCGTTTCGACTTCACCCACTTCTCGCCGATCAGCGCGGAGGAGCTGTTGGAGGTGGAGCGCAAGGTCAATGCCCGGGTCCGGGAGAATGCCGCGGTCGAGGTGAGCGTTCAGCCCTACCAGGAGGCGTTGTGGAAGGGCGCCATCGCGCTCTTCGGCGAAAAATACGGGGAAGAAGTGCGCATGGTGGAGATGGGCGATTTTTCGCTGGAGCTGTGCGGCGGCACCCACACCGCGCGCGCCGGCGACGTGGGGGTATTCAAAATCGTATCAGAAACGGGCGTGGCCGCGGGGGTGCGCCGGATCGAAGCGCTCACCGGCCGGGGCGCCGTCGTCTATCTCCAGGAGCAGGAGCAGACCATCCGCCAGGCCGCCGGCCTGCTCAAAGGCTCGCCGTCCGAGCTTGTGAGCAAGATCGAGCGGCTCCAGGAAGAATTGAAGAGCCTCAAGAAAGAGCTGAAAGCCGCGCGGGAGCAGAAGAGCCTGGGCGGCGAGGAGGGATTGCTGGACCAGGTGCAGGAGGTGAACGGGGTGCGGCTCCTGGCCGCGGAGGTCCCGATCCCCGACCCCAGGGCGCTCCGCGACTTTTCCGACCGGGTCCGGGCCAAGCTCCGCTCCGGCGTGCTGGTCCTGGCCAGCCAGGCCGAGGGCAAGGCTTATCTCCTGGTCGCGGTGAGCAAGGATCTGCAGGACCGCTTTCACGCCGGCAAGATCGCACAGGAACTCGCGCCCCTGGTCGGCGGCAAGGGCGGCGGCCGGCCCGACCTGGCCCAGGCCGGCGGACCCAACCCGGAAGGGATCCCGCCGGCGCTGGCCAAAGTCAAAAGCCTCCTCTGATCTGACATGCGGCGACCCTGCTTTCTCAAGGTTTGAGAGGCGTCGTTAATCATGAAACGAGGGTTCAAAGTCGCGATCGTTCCGGCGGTGATGTTAGCCGCCGCGGTGGCCCTTGCCGCCGGCCGGGTCTATAACTTCCCGGGCGGGGTCAAGACCCGGGCCGAGGAGGGAATTACCAAGGCCGAGCTCGCGCCCGCCTCGGCCGGGGGTCTGCTCTTCACCTGGACATACACTTTTGTTTATTACCTGGACGACCGCGCCAGCGGCATGATCCAGTTTACCTACTTCAAGGCCCTCGGTTCCTTTTTCCAGCACAACCTTGTCCATTTCTCTTATGCGCCGATGGACGGCGAGCGAGTCTATCGCAAGGATATCATTGACAACGACCAGCGCTCCTGGCAGAACGACCCGCCCATGCTCACCATGGGCAAGCATTACTGGAAGGGCTTTTACCCCGACTTCTACCTGCACCTCGACTACGAGGACATGAAAGCCGACCTGCACTACCACTGCCTGACCCCGGGCTGGCGGCCGGGCCAAGGGCCTGTCCACTACGGCGCCCCGGACGGGCCCTGGTATGACCTGATCACCATGATCCCCTGGGCCGAGGTGACCGGCACGATCGTGATCGGGGACAAAACCATGCAGGTCCACGGCAACGGCTACTCCGACCACAACACCCAAAACGTCCTGTTCACCAGCCAGATTAACCATATCAATGCGCTCCGCTCTTTCGGCGACGAGTATGCCATCCACTTTCTCGATTACCTGGCCCCTCCGGACCTGGGCAGCGCCCGCACCACCTGGATCCTGGTTATGCAGAAAGGCAAGATCCTCTACGCCACCGACGACTACCAGCTTAAGGAATTTGACGTGAAAACCGATCCTCGCCGCGGCTTCCCTTACCCCACCCGGATGGAAGTGACGATCAACCATCCCGACTGCCAACTCCACGGCATCATCAAGGGGCTGAAGCTGATCGAGGTGCTGGACGTGGCGGATGAAACTCCGGGCTGGGCCCGGCCGGTCGTTACCACCTTTGTCACTATTCCGATCTTTTTACGCCAGCAAGCCGACGTGGACTGGCGCCTGCAGATGCCGGGCCAGGGCCTTGACGCCAGCTTCACCAACCGCGGCATCTTTGAAGTCTGTCATGTCCGCTGAACGAGGCTCCTGACCCCGTGTCCGATTTCTCGCCGCCGGATTTCCTCCAACTCGCGCCCGAAGAGCAGAAGGCCGAGCTCGAGCGCCTGGTCGCCCAGGGCCGGGCCGAGGATCTGCTCAAGCTCAAGCGGCTCGCCCGGGACAAGGCGCTCCAGCGCGAGGTCTCCCGGGCGCTGCACCGCCTGCGCTCCAAGGGATTGAAAGTCGCCGAGCCGGGCGAGGCCCGCACCTTCACCTTGCCGGTCACCAAGGAGCCGGAGCAGGCCGCGGTGAGCGCGGTGGACGGATCCGGCGGCCGGCTGGTGTGGCTCTACCGGCAAATTCCGGAAAGCGTGCTGTTTCAGGGCATCACCTCCCTTTCCCAGGGCCTCTCTCGGTTCCAAGCCTATTCGGTCTCCTCCAAACGCTTTGACCGGATTCTCCGGACCATTAACCAGGAACCCAACACGGTGGCCATCCGGGTCGAGCCGGATTTTGCGCGCCGGTTGATCTACCAGGCGCTGGAAACGAGCCGCCGGCGAGGGGTCAAGTTGCCGGAGGACTTCCTGGAGTTCCAGGACCGGCTGGGGCCGGCGCCCGACCTCTCGCGGCCGCACCCCTTGTTCGGCCTGATCGCCCCCGCGGCGGTGGCCGACCGGGGCGGTTTGGTTTACGAGAGCTCCCGGCTGCTCTCGCATCGGGCCTTTGCGGCATGGTTCTTTGACGAAGATTCGATCCGGAAATGCGCGCTGCGCTTGGAGGAGGCCGAGGTGAGCCCGCTCGCAATGCCGGAGCGGCAAAAGCGGGAGCGGCTTGAGCAGGTGATGATTGAGGCGGCCGGCGAGGCGTTGCAGGTGGAGGGACGGGAAGCTTGGAAAGCGCGACTGATCGAAAACGCTTATGTCTTGCACCTGCTGAGCGAGAAGGAACTGGCCGAGATCGCCTTGGCCGCCGCGCTCGCGCTCGACCACCCGGAGAGCCTGCCTCCGCTGTTCCCGGCCATGATGCGCCGGCCCTTCCGCCGGGCGGAGGATCAGGAGCAAAAGCCCGACCAGCCGAAAGACCGCATCATCATTCCCTAGGCAAGACTTTCACCTGCAAAGGATTCTCGATCAGCTCCTTCGCGGCCTCCGGCCCGCCCGGGTAGTGGGGCAGAATATAGTTGACAATATTGAAGCGGTAAGCCGCATCCTTGACTTCGAGCATATTCTTAAAACAAGAAGCAAACCTCATCTGGCCCGGGTCATCCGCTGAGGAATTTTTTCGGCACCTTGATCCCGAGCCGGAACGCCAGGTTCAGGGCCTTTTTCCCGCCCAGGCGCATCATCCCGAAATAGCCCATGCGCGCGCCGGTGACCACGTTGGCGCAGAGCTTGAACTCGATCTTGCGCTCGGGCGTGGGGTTGAGGATACACTCGCCGAACCGGCTGACGTATTCCTCGATGTCTTCTTTGCCTTCCTGGGCCAGCTCGAGCAGGTAATCCACCGCGCCGGCGTTGAACTTCATGTAGATCTCCGGCCGCTTGGGCTTGCCCGGCCGGACCACGCTCTTGCCGCCCTCCTTGATCATCAGGTAGGTCTCCGGATCGCCCTCGAACTGGACCTCGGCCACCGCGCCTTCCTTGAGCGGCGCCGCCACCTTTTGGGCCAAGGGCGAGACATCGTAAAACTCCCTCATTTTCAGGTAAAGCTCGTTTCCCATTGAACCTCCTCCCGGGGCGATGAACCCATCCTTAGAACCAGATTGAATTATACTTGACTTTCCCTTGGAGGAGTGCTATTTTTATGCAAGTTTTTTGGGGAGGGTTCTGGAAACCCCTCCTCCCTTTCTGGGCCGTGTTCTCCGTTCGCCGGGCCTTCAGGTAAGGGATTGGGCAAGCGAACGGATCGGAAAAGCCCAGGAACGGGCAGGAGGATTTGGATGTCTGGCACGAAATTGTATATAGGGAACCTTCCCTACGACGCCACCGAAGAAGAACTCACCCAGCTTTTTTCCAGCAAGGGTGAACTGAAGAGCGTCAACATCGTGCGCGACCGCTACACCCAGCGCTCTCGGGGCTTCGGCTTTGTCGAGTACTCGACCAGCGAGCACGCCGAGCTGGCCAGGGCCGAACTCAACGGGACCCCCCTCAAAGGTCGCCCTCTGCGGGTGGACAGCGCCCAGGATAACAAGCGAGAACCGCGCCCGCCGCGTTAATTCTCGGCCGAAAATTTTTCGAACCCATTATTTGGAAAATAGCCCAGCGCCGACCGGGGGGCGGACGCGATTAATCGCGCCCCTACTACCCCATTTTCATGATTTCCGGCTGCCGCTTCCCCGCATGGACGACTCTTCACTCTTCACCCTTCATTCTTCACCCTTCACTATGCACTCTTAATCGTTCACGTTCACGGGGCAAACCGGATTTTTCCGCTTTCCTCTTCCCGACCGCTGTGATATCTTCATAGCCTGATGAACTCCCGCCGCCCGGCCTGGCCGCTGCTGGCCCTGCTCGTCCTGGTCCTGCTCAGCACCGGGCTCAAGCTCGTCCACCTCCGCGCCGACGCCCCCCGCCTCCTCCCCAACGGCTTCTCTTCCTCCGCCCCGGTCAAAGACGAGGCGGCCAAATCTTACGAAGCCCGCAACCGCGCCCTCTTCGGCCGCTGGAGAGCCTCGCCCGCGGACGACTACCGCTACTGGAACACCCTCAGCCCGGCCTGGACCCACTCGCTGATGCTGTGGTTCAAGCTCTTCGGCGTAAGCTATCCCTCGCTCCGCCTCTTCTCCATTTTCTGGTCCGCCCTCGCCGTGCTCATCCTCTGGCGATTCTTCCCTCCGCCCAACCATCAAGCGGCCGGTCCCCTGGCCGCCACCCTCTACGCGCTCAACTTTTACCTGCTCATTTACGGCCGACTCGGCCTGATCGAAACCGCGCTCAATACCCTGATCCTCCTCGGGCTCGCACTTCTCCTCCGGGCAAGGGCACGGCCCCGTCTGTTCCCGCTCGCCGCCGCAGTCTTTTATCTCGCCTTCCTCTTCAAGCAGTCCGCCGCCGCCTTTTTCCCGCTCCTGGCCCTGGCCGCCATCCTCGCTCCGGCCGGCCGCCGCCGGACCGCCTGGCTCTCCCTCTTCTTTCTCCTCGCCGCCTCCGCCGCGCTTTTCCTCTGGCCCGACTACTGGCTCCGCTCGGTCATGAACTTCCGCCACGCCCTCGGCTGGCGGCCCGATGCCACCCACCAATGGATGCTCTTCGAATTCCCGGTTACCCGCCAGGCCCTGGCCCAGGCCTTCGGCTCCATCGGTTTCCTCCGCGGCTACCTCCTGATGATGCCGGTGGCCGGGACGCTCGCGCTCCTCGAGATCATCGTCTTCTGCTACCGCGGCCTAAAGACCCGCGCCTGGGACCGACCCGAACTCATCCTCATCGCCGGGCTGCTGGGCGCCCGCCTGGTCCTCGCCCTCTCGCCCCATACCGTGGTCCGCTTCTACCTGATCCAGTTCCCGCCCGCCTGCCTCCTCGCCGGCTTGCTGCTCCAGAGGATCCTCCGCGCCGCTCCGGACCGGATCAGCGCCGGCAACCGCCGCCTGGCCGCGGCTTCCCTGATCGCCCTGGCCCTCCTCTTCAACCTCGTCCCCTACCTCCGCTGGCTCCGTGACCCCGCCTATCAAATCCAGGAAGCCGGCCAAGCGCTGCAAAAAACCATCGGCCCCGGTCCCGCGGTCCTCATCGGCGAATGGGCCGCGCCGCTTTGCCTGGAAACTCCCTATCGCACCTACTACGTCAAAAACATCTTCAACCGCCGGCCCCAACAGCTTATGCAGTTCGGAATCACCCACCTCCTCTTCTCCGACCTGGAAGACCCGGCCGTGGTCAGCTTCCGCCAAACCTTCCCCGGCCCCTTTGAGCAGCGGGAACTCCTCCTCACCCTCCCGCTCTTCGAGGAAACCCTGACCCTTTCCCGGGTGCGGACTTTTGCGCCCGGCACTCCGCCATGAAAGCCCTGATCCTGGCCGCCGGCCTGGGCACCCGGTTGCGGCCCTTGACCGAGAAGACGCCCAAGCCGCTCTTGCCGGTGGCCGGCCGGCCCATGATCCTGTATCCGCTCGCGTTTCTCCGCGGGCAGGGCATCCGCGAAGTCATCATCAACATCCACCTCCAGCCGGACCAGTGGCGCCAAGCCCTGGGCGACGGCTCCAGGCTGGGCCTGCACATTACTTTCTCGCCGGAGCCGGTCTTGCTCGACACCGGCGGCGGGATCAAGAACGCGGAAAAATTTTTCAGGGGCGAGACCCTGGTGGTGTTGAACGCGGATACGCTGATCGAGCTGGACCTGGACCAGGTGCTCAAGGCGCACCGCCGCCACCGGCCGGCGGCCACGCTGGTCTTGAAGCAATTGCCGAACCCGGCGGAGTTTAGCCCGGTGCTGGTGGACGCGCAGGGCCGCGTGCGCCGGCTGCGGGGTGAGCCGGCAGAGATCGAGGCGGCGGGTTTGCAAGCTTTCACTTTCACCGGCCTGCAAATCCTGGAGCCCGAAATTCTGGATGCCCTGCCCGCGGGCGTCCCGGCTTGCCTGATCCGGGACGCTTACATCCCGCTGCTCCGCGCCGGCCGGGAAATCCGGGCTTTCCTCATGGAGGGCTACTGGAAAAGCCTGGACACCGCGGACCGGATACATGAGGCGGAGGCGGACCTGCAAGCCGGCCGCTTACCGATGATTGCGTAATTAGTTGACACGAGGAAGTAGGGGCGACCGGCGGCTCGACTGCCTTCGACCAGCTCAGGCCCCGAGTTTATCGAGGGGAGCTCGCCGAAGTCCGGTCGCTTAACAGACTAATTGACGCGATTGCCGTCCGGCCCGAAGAGGTGAAGGGCGGAGGGATCAAACCGAAGAGAGACCGGCTCGCCCAGCTTCAGGCGTTGGGTTTCGATCACGCGCGCGAGCAGCGGCACTTCGTTCACCAGCACGGTCACGATCTGCTCGTGGCCCTGGGGTTCCACATCATCAATGATCCCGGCCAAAGCGCCGGCGCCGGCCGGCTTAAGCTCCAGGTGCTCGGGCCGGATACCTAAAGTAGCCCCGGCGCCGGAGGCCAACCCGGGCTCGCCTCCCACTTCCACGCGAAACTTCCCGGAGATGAACCTCGATCCTAGAACCTCGCCCTCGACCAGGTTCATGGCCGGCGCGCCCACAAAACCCGCGACAAAGGCATTGGCCGGCCGCCGGTAAATCTCCTCCGGCGGCGCGACCTGCATCAGTCTTCCGTCCTTGAGCACCGCCACCCGGTCGGACAGCGCCAGGGCCTCGGTCTGGTCGTGGGTGACGTAGAGGGCGGTGACGCCGGTCTCGCGCTGGATGTGCTTGAGGAACCGGCGCGCTTCCAGGCGGAGCTTAAAGTCGAGGTTGCTGAGCGGCTCGTCGAAGAGATAGACCTGCGGGTCCTGGACCATGGCCCGGGCCACGGCCACCCGCTGCTGCTGGCCGCCGGAGATCTGGGACGGCATCCGCAGGAGGAGCGGCTCGATCCGGAGCTTCTCCGCCACCGCCCCGACCTTCCGGGCGATGGCGTCGGCCGGAACCTTGCGCAGGCGCAGGGGGTAAGAGATGTTCTCGGCGATGGTCATGTGCGGGTAGAGCGCGTAGTTCTGGAAGACCATGGCGATGCGGCGCTCGGGCGGGGGCACGCGGGTGACGTCGCGCGATCCGATGCGGATGGTGCCGCTGTCGGCCAGCTCGAGCCCGGCCACCAGGCGCAGGGTGGTGGTCTTGCCGCAGCCCGAGGGGCCGAGCAGGGTGAAGAACTCGCCGTCCCGCACCTCCAGGCTCACCTCATCCACGGCCCGGGCCGCGCCGAAGACTTTGGAAACCTTTTCCAAAACTACTTCCGCCATGCTTTCCACCAATCCTGATAATTTTTCACCACAGAGACACAGAGAACACAAAGAAAAAAGTGCACAAGACAGAATTCTTTAATCCTGGAACAAGACTTTTCCTTTCTTCTCTTACTCTGTGCTCTCTGACTTCGGCGAGCTCAGTCGAGCCGTGTCTCTGTGGTGAAGTTCTCTTCATCCTTTCAGACCCCCGAAGAAGCCGAAGCCGTAGCGCCGGCTGATCCAGAAATAGACGGCCAGCACCGGCGCTGTATACAACAGAGAATAAGCGGAGATGACCCCGATCCGGGGGATGCCCACCTCGGTGAAGAACTGGTAGATGGCAACCGCGATCGGCACCTTCTCGGAGCTCCGCAGGAGCACGAAAGGCACCAGGAAGTTGGCCCAGGTGCTGACAAAGGTGAGCACCGCGATCACGGCCAGGCCGGGCCGGGCCAGGGGAAAGGCCACGTAACGGAAGAGCGCCAGCGAAGAGGAGCCGTCCACCAACGCCGCCTCCTCGTAGGCGCGGGGGATGCCGTCCACAAAGTCCTTGAGGATGAAGACCGCGGTGGGCAGGAACCCGGCGGTGAAGACCAGGATCACGCCGAGCAGGGTGTCAATCAGAAGGAGTTTCTGGTTGAGAGCGTAGATGGGAACCATGGCGGCGACGCCGGTGACGATGCTGGAAAAGAGGAGCAGGAGATACAAAAGTGTATCTTTGCCGGCGAAGCGGCTGCGGGAGAGGGCGTAGGCCGCGAGCGAGCCGAAGCCGAGCACCAGGGCCATGGCGCCGAGGGAGAGGATGATCGAGTTTTTGAAGGCCAGCACCGCGGTCCGGTTCTGCCAGACCTCGGAGAAACTTTTCAGCGAGAGCGAGGGCAGCTTGACCGCCAGGGTCGGCTCCGCGGCAAAGGGCGTGAGGAGGAGCCATAAAAGGGGCAGGAAGAAGCCGACTCCGAGCAGGAGCAGCAGGAAGAGCTTGGGCCATCGGAAGCGGCTTACCATTTTTTTTGACGTCTCTTGGCCTGGAGATAGACCAGGGCAAAGGCGAGGTTGATGAGGAGGAGCACGGTGGAAATGGCCGAGCCGTAGCCGAGCTTGAAGTATTTGAACGAGGTCCGGTAAACGTAGATGGGCAGGATCTCGGAGGAGAAGCTGGGTCCGCCGCCGGTGAGCAGGAAGGGGGTGAAGACGTTGAAGGTCCAGAGCGTGATCAGGAGCACGTCGGTGAGGATGGTGGTCTTGAGCAGGGGCAGGATGATGTCGCGGAAGCGGCGCCAGGCCGAGGCGCCCAGCGTGTCCGCGGTTTCCAGGTAAGAGGGCGGCAGGGTTTGGAGCGCCGCGGAGAAGAGCAGCATGGAAAAGGCGGTGCCGCGCCAGGTGTTGAAGAGGATGATGGAGAAGAGCGGGTAGTGGAACAGCCAGTTGACCGGTCCAAGCCCGACCAGTTTGAGCCCGCGGTTGAGGAGTCCGAAGTCGGAATCGAGGAACGCGACCCAGAGGTAGGCCACGACCACGTCGGGGATGATCCAGGCGGCGATGGCCGAGGCCGCGACCAGGGTCTTGATCCAGCTTTTTTCCCGGTGCATGAGCAGGGCGAGCAGGAGCCCGAGCCCGACCTGGCCGATGATGCCGGATCCGAAGACAAAGACGAGGCTGATCTTGAGGGCGTTATAGAAGAAGGAGTCCTGGAAGACGCGGACGAAGTTGCTTAAGCCCACGAACTCCGGCATGACCGCGCGGATTCCGGTCAGCTCGAGGTCGGTGAGCCCCAGGTAGAGCGCCCAGACCGCGGGGAACATCAGGAAAACCGCGATGATCGCGAAGGCGGGCGAGATAAAAGCGAAGGTCTGGCGGCGGGAAAGGATCAGGCCGGGCGTGCTCATGGCGGAAAGTCTATCCAGTCGGGCGGCAAAGTGCAAGCGATACCAATTTGCTTTCAAAAATCTAGCGCATGATCCAGCGGGATGTAGGGGCACGGCAGGCCGTGCCCCTACTTTCTCTCTGATCCACCTTTCCTGAGTTGAATCATGATTGCAAATTGGTATGAAAGGAAAGCAGAGCTCTCGCGCCCGCAACGGCCCACGCCACTCTCTTCCCTCATGCTCACTTCTCCACTCTTTATTCCGGCCGCAGCGGGCCTACGGCCTGGGCAATGCGGAAAATTTTATTCTTGTCCAGCCCGAGCTCCTGGCTCACGTGCTCGCGGCGCACGATGGCGAACACGCAGCAGCCCAAGTCGAGCGACGCCGCCTCCAGGTAAACGTCCTGGACCATGCACCCGATCTCCAGGTCGGCCATCCAGGGCTCATCGCCGCCGGCCTTTTTGCGATTGATCACGTAGAGGAGCTTCATCGCCGCTTTCTTGAGTCCGGGCTGGAGCGGGATCTGGTCGCGGATGTCCTTGCCGGAGACGCGCGCCAGCTTGTGCTCCTTGACCTCATACCGGTAGACGCCCTCGGGCAGCGCAACGTAGACTTCCACCGGGTAGCGGGCCATCGCCGAGGGCGTGGTCCGATGGCCGTCCGGCCGGTTGACGCCGTTGGCCGCCCAGAGCAGGCCCGAGAGCTGCTCCGGCGTGAGCACCGCGTCCGGGTCGAAATCGCGGCTGGTCTTGCGCTCCCGCAAGGCCTGGTCGAGCGGGAAGGCGCGGTCCTTGGCAAAGGCCGGGAGCGCGATCTCCTCCGCACCCGCGGCCGGCGCCGCCGCGGAGCCGGGATCAGAAGGCAGCTCCTTGGCCCGGCCGGCTCTTCCCTTGACCAGGGTCAGCGCTCCCAGGCCCAGGGCCAAAACTTCCTTGACAAAATCTCTTCGTTCCATAGGCATGACCGACACTCCTTTCAAAAAGACAATTCAGAATCGAAACTTATTTTCCCCAGACTTTCAAGAAGCCGCGGCGGACCATTCCTGGCCCGGGATTTTTTCCGCCCGCGGGTTGCTTGCTCATCTCTCCGCGCCTCCGGCGCTCTGCCCCGGTCGCCAAACTGCAAACTCTTAATTGCTTGACCTTCATCACCTCTTCTCCCTCGCCCTCCGGGCCGTCAAATCTTGCGCCGGTCCATCACCCGCTGGGCCTTGCCCTCGCTGCGGGCGATGGTCCGGGGCTCGACCAGTTTCACCTGGGCACTGACCCCCAGGTAATCCTTGATATCATGCTCGATCTTCCTGGTCAAGCGGTCGAGCTCTTTCATCTCGTCGGAAAAAAGCCGGTCGCTCATCTCGATCCGCACTTCCAGCGTATCCAGGTTCTCCACCCGGTCCACGATGATCTGGTAGTGCGGCTCCAGGCCCTCCACTTTCAGGAGCACGTGCTCGATCTGGCTGGGGAACACGTTGACGCCCCGGATGATGAGCATGTCGTCGCTGCGGCCGCTCACCCGCTCCATGCGCCGGAGCCGGCGGCCGCAGGCGCAAGGCTCGGGGTTGAGCCGGCTGAGGTCCCGGGTGCGGTAGCGGAGCAAGGGGAAAGCCTCCTTGGTCAAGGTGGTGAAGACCAGCTCGCCCTCTTCGCCGGGGGCAAGCACTTCCCCGGTGTCCGGGTGGATGATCTCGGCGAGGAAATGGTCCTCGTAAACGTGCAGGCCGGCCTGGGCTTCCACGCACTCACAGGCCACGCCCGGCCCGATGATTTCGGAAAGCCCGTAAAGGTCAATCGCTTGCAAGTGCAGCCGGCGCTCGATCTCGGCCCGCATCCGCTCGCTCCAGGGCTCGGCCCCGAAGATCCCCGCTTTCAATTTCAGCTTGCTCCAGTCCACCCCCATCTGCTCGCCCACTTCGGCCAGGTTGAGCGCGTAGCTGGGCGTGCAGCAGAGGATGTCGGCGCCAAAGTCCTGGAGCAGCATGACCTGGCGCTGGGTCTGGCCGCCCGAGACCGGCACCACCGTCGCGCCCAGGGCCTCGGCCCCGTAATGCACGCCCAGGCCGCCGGTGAACAGCCCGTAGCCGTAAGCATTGTGGACGATGCTGTGTTCGGTCGCCCCGGCCGAGACCAAGGCCCGCGCCATCAGCTCGCCCCAGGTCTTGATGTCCTTCCTGGTGTAGCCAGCCACGGTCGGCTTGCCGGTGGTGCCCGAGCTCACGTGCACCCGCACCACCTGCTGCATCGGCACCGCGAACATGCCGAAGGGATAATGGTCGCGCAGGTCCGCCTTGGTGGTGAAGGGAAACCGGGCCAGGTCGGAAATTTTGCTCAGGTGCTTGGGCTTCAGCCCCGCCCGGTCAAACGCCTTCCGGTAGAAGGGCACCTTCGCATAGACCCGCCGAACCAGCGCCTGCAACCGCTCTAGCTGCAGCGCCTCCAGCTTTTTCCTGGAATACTTTTCCGCTTCGTGCCGGATCACGGCTTGCCCCTCCTTGGCTTCGCTGCAAAGGGCGCAGCCCGCAGCGCCGCTGCCTTTCCATCCCCAGAGCTCATCCCTTTGCCCATTCCCGCCCGCGGCGGAAAGCAACTAAGTTCACCGGCACCGCTTTTTTCGGCACTTCCTGCTCCAGCAACTCGATCCATTTCCGCTGCGCAAAGGGCAGGAGCGTGCTCAGCGCTCCCAGCAGCACCACCGTGGCCGTCCGCACGTCTCCGGCGGCTTGGGCGATTTCCAGGCAGTCCAGGTGGATCGCTCGCGGGTCCCGCCGCTTGATCTTTTCCAGGATATCTTCCGGGTAAGCCTGCTCGCCCCGGGTCACGGTCGGCGGCAAGATCCGTTGCGTGCTGAGCACGACCCGGCCGCGGCTCCGGACCTGAGGCAGCCAGCGCAAGCCTTCCAGGAATTCCGCGGCCATCAGGATATCCGTCTCGCCGTCCGGGATCAACGGCGAATACACCCGGTCCCCGAAGCGCACGTGGCTCAAGACCGAGCCGCCCCGCTGGGCCATGCCGTGCACGTCGCTCTTTTTCACGTCCAGCCCCGCGGCCGCCGCCGTCTTGGCCAGCACCCCGGAGGCCAGGATGATCCCCTGCCCGCCCACGCCGGCCATCAGGACATTCGTAACCTTCATCACCATTTGGGGTCAGGTCTTCACTTGAAGTTTAACTCGGTTCCCGGTGCGCCGCGAACGGACAAACCTGCCGGCAGACCGCGCAGCCGGTGCAGAGCCGCTCATCTATTTGGGAATAGCCTTTGCGCTTCTTAACCTTGCCCTCCCGGGTCCGGTATTCGCCGGCCTGGCGCACGTAGCTGATGGCCGGGCAGGCCACCTGCAGGCAGGTCCGGCAGCCGGCGCAAATTTTCAGGTTGACCCTGAGCGCCGGCTTGATCGCTTCCCGCGCCTCTGGAATCAGAATGCAGGGGCCGCGCGCGATCACCACCGAAAGCTCCTCCGCGGCCAACTCTTGGCGGAGCACGGCTTCCGTCTCTTCCAGATTGCACGGGTCCACCACCCGCACCCGCCGGATGCCAAAAGCCTCGGCCAGCTTGGCGATATCCATGGCCGGCGCCGCTTCACCCCGGATGTCATAGCCCGAGCCCGGATGACCTTGCCGGCCGGTCATGGCCGTGGTGTGGTTGTCCAGGATAATGACCGTGCCCCGGCTGTGGTTGTAGGCCATGTCCATCAGCGGCGTCACCCCCGAGTGGAAAAAGGTCGAGTCGCCGATCACCGAGACCACCCGGCGCGGCCCGCCCTCGCCCAGCGCTTTCTCCATGCCGAAACTCTGCCCGATCCCGGCGCCCATGCACAGGCAGCTATCCAGCGCGGAAAGCGGGGCCGGCGCGGCCAGGGTGTAACAGCCGATGTCGCCGCAGACAAAGACCTTGAGCTTGCGCAGCACGGTGAAAATCCCCCGGTAGGGGCAGCCGGCGCAGAGGATCGGCGGCCGCGGGGGCAGGCTTAAGTCCAGGGGGACCGGCTGGCCGGCCGCGGTCTCTCCGGAAATGCCTTTTCTCACCAGGGCGGGGGACAACTCGCCGATCAGGGGGATGACCGCTTTGCCGATCACCTGGATCCCGAGCCCGCGGACCCAATCCTCGAGGAACGGGTCCAACTCCTCCACCACGTAGAGCCGGTCCACCATGCCGGCAAACCGGCGGAACAGCTCGGAAGGCAGGGGCCACATCATCCCCAGCTTGAGATAACTGGCCTCGGGAAAGGCCTCCCGCGCATATTGATAGGCCACACCCGAGGTAATGATGCCGAGGGACCGATCGCCCGGCTCGATCCGGTTCTCCGCAAAGCTCTCGGCCAGGCGGACGAGCTTCTCCATCCGCGCTTCCACCAGCGGGCGCCGGGCCCGGGCGTAAGCCGGCAGCATCACCCACTTGGCCGGATTTTTCTCGAGCTTGATCTCCAGGGGAGATTCCCGGCGATCCTCGGTCTCGACCAGGCCTTCGCCGTGAGAGATCCGGGTGCTGGTCCGCACCAGCACCGGGCAGTCCCACTCCTCGGACAGGGCGAAAGCCAGCTTGACCAAGCGCCGGGCCTCTTCCGAGTCCGCCGGCTCCAGCATCGGCAGCTTGGCCGCGCGCGCATAGTGGCGGTTGTCCTGCTCATTCTGGCTGGAGTGCATCTCCGGATCGTCGGCGGTGATCACCACCAGCCCGCCCCGGATCCCGGTGTAGCTCAGGGTGAAGAGCGGGTCCGCGGCCACGTTCAGGCCCACGTGCTTCATGGCCGCCAGGGCGCGGGCGCCGGCCATGGCCGCGCCGGCGGCGACCTCCAGGGCCACCTTCTCGTTCGGCGACCATTCCGCGTTGACTTCAGGATATTCCGAAAGGAATTGCAGGATTTCCGTGCTGGGGGTGCCCGGGTAAGCGGTCCCCACGCGGCAGCCCGCTTCCCAGGCGCCGCGCGCGATCGCTTCATTGCCGGCCATCAACCGCTTCACCGGATTGCCACCACCCATTTCATCTTAAGCTGATCCGGTGATCCGGTCAAGAAGAGCGCCGGGCCGGCGGCGGGTTGCAAAGCCGGCGGAAACCGCTATGATAGCGCCGATCCACCCGGACCAGCCCTAACCCCACGCGCGCGGGAGTAGACCAGGCATGAACCCTGAAGCACCCACCGAAAAACTCAAGCAGTTGTTCTCGCAAGACCCTTTTGCCGCTAAACTGGGTATCGAGCTCTTGGAGGTCGCGCCCGGCTACGCCAAGGCCCGGCTCCGACTCGACGGCTCCCACCTCAACTTTCTCGGCTTCGTCCACGGCGGCGCCCTGTTCGGCCTGCTCGACTACGCTTTTGCCGCGGCCAGCAATTCCCACAACTATTCTGCGGCGGCCATCAGCATGAGCGTGCAGTTCGTGAGCGCGCCCCGGCCCGACGGCCTGCTTTACGCCGAGGCGCGGGAGGTGGACAAGACCCGCAAGCTCGGGCTTTACGAGATGGTGGTCCGCGAGGAGGACGGCAAGCTGATTTGCCGCTCGGACGGCCGGGTCTATCGGATCGGCGAGCCGCTGGTCGAGGACGCGAAATCCGGCTCCAGTCCTCTCTTCACCTGAGAGAACTAATACCATTTTCTCTTTGTCATGCAACAAATCCAAAATGAAAATGGGCGCGAATCCAATCGCGCCCTACGATTTGGCGTGACGTAGGGCAGGTTTGGATACCTGCCCGAACCTTAATTTAGTTGCATATCAACCGGAAAATGGTATAAGGCCTTGGTGCCAGGCAAGTCTGTCTTCTCGCCGCTGGCTCCCGGCATCCCGTTGGGGTTAGGGCAAGGTCGTATTATTTTTTGGTTTCTTTCAGTCCCATCAGCCAGTCGGCGGAAACCTTCAAGTTCTGCGCGATCTGATACAGGACCACCAGCCGGGGGATACTGCTGCCGTTCAGGAAGCGGCTGATCGAGCCCTGGCTGGTGCCGATCTTGCGGGCCAGTTGCTCCTGGTTGAGCTTGGTTCCCCGACACACTTGCCGGAAGCGCTTATGAAAGACACTCGGACTAAATTTCTTCTTGGCCATGACATTAACCTCCTTGGTCAGGCGCATCTCATCCCTCACGGCATAGGGAAATAGTTCCAGGATGCGTCCCGGAGAATTTTCCCCCCGGGCCTGAAACACTTTTGAAAAAAGAACCTCTCAAATCTTAATAACCATATCTGAGTAGGAAAGACTAGCGGGAAAATGAGTAACTGTCAATCAAAATCGGAGAAAGTGAAAAAGGCGGGACTTGACAGAATTTTAACCCGAATCGTGCAGTTGGAAAAAGGATTTTTAACCACAAAGGCACAAAGACACCAAGAATAAACGGGTTGAGACCACTGAGTACGGGCACGAGGGGTCAACTTGGATTGCGAATAAAATTTCAGCCGAATTGCCAAGAAATCATTCTGACTTAGAGCCTTTGTGTCTTGGTGGTTAAATCCTAATTGCATTTTCCGGGTTCAAAATAAAATTGGCGTAGCCATTAAACCCGAGACCCAACGGAAAGCCCCTTCGCGGTTGTCCGGCCGCGAAGGGCTTTTTATTGGGCGGGCGATGCCGGCCGCGGCGCCGCGCCTCACCCGGCGCCCGGCAGCGGAACCCAGCGGCCCGCCGGCAAGAAATACAGCCCGGTTTCTTTCACGGTCTCGCCCGTGCAGCTTCTCCAGGCTTCGGCATACAGCCGGACCTGGGCCGCGTAACGCGCGGCCAGGCTCTCGAGTCTTTTCCCCTGGACCCGGTCGGTCTTGTAATCCACCAGCACCCAGCCGTCGTCTTCCTGGAAGACCAGGTCAATCACCCCCCGCAACAAAACCGGCCCCGCCTCCTCTTCCCTCCACAGCGCGAACGGCACCTCGGTCAGCCGCTTTCGGCTTTGCATGGCCCGCTGCCAGATGGACGAGCGCATCACCGCCTGCACGGTCTCCACCGCCGCCTCGGTCTGCCCGGCATCGAGCCCGTGTTCGAGCAAAGCCGGCCGGCCAAACCGGGCGAGGTCGGCTTCGGGGTCGGCCATCTTCAATTGCAAAAGCTGGTGCAGCACCGCCCCCCATTCCACGCCATGCTCTCCTTCCGCGGGGGGGGACGGCGCAGTCGCCTCCGGGCCTTGGGCCCCTCCCGCCGGTTCCAGAGGGGCTTGATCTTCTCGCGGCAAAGCCAGGGCATATTCCTTGGCTCGCCAGGCCTGAAAGGTGGGGCGGGCGGCCAGGGTCAGGCGCGCTCGGATGTCCTTTTCCGCCTGGCTCACGGCGCGGTCGGAAAGCTCCACCCCAATCCGGGCCGGCGCCGCAGTCTCTCCCGGATCAGGAAGTTCCTTGACCGAAGCCAGGTCGGGCGCGAAGTATTGCCAGGGATTGCTCTGATTTCTCGTTTCCCGCTGGGAAATGACCAGGGCCGCGCCGGCCCGGGTCGCGGCCACATAGCGCAGGCGCAGGGCCTCTGCTTCCAGGAACCGCTCCTCTATCTCCTCCAAGCGCTCCCAGTCCTCTGGGCAAGCGCGCAGGATCTTTCCGTTATCGCTGTAAATCGCCAGGTAGCCCCGGACGCGGTCGGCGGAGCGATCAAGGTGCAAATCCACGGAATGACGGCTCTCCCCGGAAGGATCGGCCAAAAAGACCACCGGCGCTTCCAATCCCTTGGCCTTGTGCAAGTTGAGGACCCGGACCGCGGGCGCCGATTCGGAGCGGACGGAAATGCCGTCATAATCCTGTTCCCGCTCCACCAGCCGGCCGAGTTGCTCCACCAACTGCGCGCTGGTCCAGACCTCGGCCTCAAGCCCGCGCAGGATCTCGAGGGCCTTGCAAAGCCCGCCGGCTTCCATTTCGCCGGCCGGACCGCGGCCGGCCCAGGCCATCAAGCCCAGGTCACCGGTGATCTTCTCCACCGCGACCACCGGCGGCAAGGTCGCGAGCCAGCCCCGGTATTGTTCCAGCCGGCGCCAGGCGTCCGCGAACGCCTCCGCCTCCTCGGCCCCGAGCCCGGCCGGAAGGGGAGTGTGATAGGAAAAGCTGCCGCCGGCTTTCTTGAAGCGATAGAGCGAGGCATCGCTGATCCCGAACAGCTCGCTGCGCAGCGCCGCTAAAAGCGCCACCGGGTCATCGGGATGGACCACGGCCCGCAGGCCGGCGTGGAGCAGCTTCAGTTCGTTCACCAGGTTGAGCGCGGCCCCGCCCGTGACCTGGTGCGGGATGCCGTAGTCCTGGAGCGCGCGGGCATACACGCTCAAGTGCTTGCGCTTGGGCGTGATGATCAGGAAGTCCGAAGGCTCCACCGGCGCCTGCCTTCCGCTCTCCAGCTCCTTTTGAGAGCGGGGCACCGTCATCCGGGTGTCGAGCGCGCGGCGAATGAAGCGGGCGATGCGATCGGCCTCGTAAGCCGCTATTTGCTCTTGGTTGCCGTGCTCTTTCGGCACCCGCAGGACATAAACGCCGGAGAGTTCGCCCTCGTTGCCGTCGTCCCGCGCCGCCTCCAGGCCAACATAGGCGGGCGATTCATCGGTCGCGGTCTGGGGAAAGCGGAGCCGGGGCCCGGACGGCTCTCCGGGATGGGCCGGGTCAAAGGCAAAGACATGGTTCACCCATTCGATGATCGGCCGGGTGGTGCGGAAGTTGGCGGACAAGGAGACCACCAGTCCATTCGCCTGGATGATTTCCTTGGCCAGGTTGTAGGTGACGATGTCCGCCCGCCGGAACCGGTAGATGGACTGCTTGGGATCGCCCACCACGAAGAGCGCGCCCGGCCGGGGCCGACATTTCCGCCAATCCTTCTCCTGGCAGTCGCCGGCCGTGAGCAGGAACATGACCTCCGCCTGGATCGGGTCGGTGTCCTGGAACTCGTCCACCAAAAGATGGCTGAACCGCCCCTGGAAATAGCGCCGGACGTGCGGGCGATCGCGCAGCAAGGCCGCGGCCTTGAGCAGCAGGTCCTGGTAATTGAGTTTCCCCCGAAGGCGCCGGAGCCGATCGTAAACCGCCCGGGCCTGGATGAGCACGGCCAGGATCGGCCCATAGGAACGCTCGCCAAAATCACGCAACACCGGAACAACTACTTCTTCCTGGAACTGCTGCCAGCGGGCCTGCTCGACTTTGGCCTCTTCCCGGGTAAAGGTGTGGTTTTGCATCCAATCTTTCTGGGTGAATTTCGGGTTCCCCTGGAAATGCTCCGCCAACTCGCGCAAATCCGGCGAACGGCGAAGATCAGGATAATGCGAAACGATGCGCGGCAAACGCCGGTATTGACGGATCAGACGGTCGCTCCCCCATTGCCCGGGCAGCCGCGGGGAAAGCCCCAGCATGTGGTCCACGTAGCCCTGGATCTGCGCCACCCATTGGTCCAGGCCCTCGAACTTCTCTCCTGCTTCAGCAAGGGGCCACTCTTCCACGTCTGGATACTGAACAAATTGACAGAAGCTGGCCTCCAGGTCCGGGAGATTCAGGCCCAGGCTGTCCAGGCGGGCCCGGATCCCCTCGCGGTCTTCCTGCAACCGCCCGGCCAGATACTCCTGCCAGGCCTCTTCCCGCAGCCGGCCGTCCGACTCCTCATCCAACTCCTCGAAAGCCACATCCACCTCGGCCTCCACCGGCCGCTCCCGGAGCAGGCGCGCGCAAAACGAGTGGATGGTGCCGATGAAAGCTTTCTCGATGTTCAAGAGCGCTTTTCCCAGGTTGACCTTTCGCTCGCCCTCTGCTTCCCGGACCGCCTTTTCCAGTTCCACCTGAAACCGGCTCCGCAACTCCGCCGCGGCTTTGCGGGTAAAGGTGACCGCGGCCAGAGTGTGGATGCTCGAACATCGGCCCGAAGCCAGGAGCGCCACCATCCGCGAGACCAGGCTCGCGGTCTTGCCGGTCCCGGCCGCGGCTTCCACCAGGAGGTTCCGGTCCAGCTCCCGGAGAATCAGATTCCGCTGGTCCTGGTCCGGCGGGAGCGCTGAACTCTTTGGCTTATTACTCGTCGCTTTCTTCTTGGTCATATTCTCTCAGCTCCCGAAACGGCGCCAGCGCCGGGTTGCCCGGGTTCTTAAGTTTGCGCTCGGCCGCTTCCGCCAGCCGCTCCACCTCGCCGAACGCCGGCCGGTAATCGCTGAACTTGATGTCGTCGGCCTGATCGGTAAAAGGAAAGCACCCCTGGGAGAGCATGCGGACCAGGTTCTCCAGGATGCGCGCGCCGGCGGCAAGCTGGTCCTTGGTCCATTGCAGCCGCTCGCCGTGCTCGCGGAGCCCGGGGAAGAAATACCCGAACTCCGTAACCAGAGCGCCGGGCTCGAGCTTTTGCAGGCGCGCTTCCGCCAGGGCCAGGTAGAGGGCGCTCTGCACCTGCCGGCCTTGCCGGAAAGGATCTTTTTGATCATAGTCCCGGCTGCTCCCGGTCTTGTAGTCCCAGACGGCCAGACGCTTGCCCCGGGAACCCGGGACCTCATCCACCCGGTCAATCTTGCCGCGCACCCGGACCACCTGGCCGGCGGGAAGCCGGATCGGCACCGGCTCCGGCGTGTCCAGGGGCGTGCCGCCGGCCTCCGGCGCCATCCCGATCGCCGCCTCGAAATAGAGCGGCCGGCGGGTCCGGCAATACTTGTCCTCCTCCTGCAAAAAGATCCGGGCGACGCGGGACAGCCGCTCTTTCTCGTATTCAAAAATGGCGGGGTTGGCCGGCGGCTTTTCCGCTTCCTCGACCGCGATCTCCCGCTCCAGGATGTCCTGGAGCAGGCCCTGGTCGCGCTGGAACTCCGGGAGCCGGCCCTGCTCATTCAGCCGGCTCATGAACGCGCGGAAGACCCGGTGCAGGAGCTCGCCTCTTTCCAGGTGATTCAACCACGCGTTCGGATCAAGCTGGTATTCCTCCGGCGGCTCAATCTTCAGGATGTAACGAAAAAAATATTCCAGCGGGCAGCGGCCCAGCGTCTCCAGCCGGCTGGCCGAGAGCACCGGGCCGCCCGGCCGGGTCGGGTCCAGGTCATGGCCCGCCTCGGGAACGTAGCCGTCGTATTCGGTGAAGCGGTCGCTCTCCCGCGCTTCCCGCGCCCGCAGACCCCGGCCCAGGTGCGGGAAATGCCGGGCCAAGACCGCCTCCGCGTCCCGGATCGCCTCCCCGCCGCACAAGCGCCACAGCCACCATTCGCTCGAGTCCAGGCAGCGCGAATCCGCGTTCGGCGCAAAGGATGCCGGCGCCGCCAGCCATTTCAGGAGATCTTCCTGGGTTCCCTCCCGCCGGCCGGAAAGGATGCGAAAGGCGTTCTGCACGACCGGGCTCGGGAACAGCTCCCGGTCGTCGGAAAGGTCGCGGCAACAGTAGCCGAGGGTCACGCTGCCCCGGAGCCGCATGAGCAGCCGGCCGAAATTCTCCAGGCTTTTCTCCAGCCGGCCCTGCGCCGTGGGCAGCTCCGCGGAGAGCTGGCGGCGCTCGTTGTCCAGCAAGAGCGGGTCCTGCAGCCCGGCCCCGGGAAAGCGCGAGTCATCCAGCCCGATGATGAACGTGTGCCGCCGGCCGGAATGGCCGCCGCTCTGGATGCCGCTCACGAACAGGCAGCCCGGCCGCGGTCCCTGGCCGGCCACCGGAGAGGATTGCGGCAGGCCCCGGAGCCATTCCCACACGCTCAGCCCCAGGGGCTCGCCGTCTCCCATCGCCTCCCGCAGCTCGCCGATGTCTTGGCGCAGCCGGCCGTGGCTGTATTCGTCAAACTGGTTGACCCGCCGCGCGTGCTTTTCCAAAAAGGCCGCGGCCGCGGCCAGGATGTTTTTCTGGTCCGATCGGTCCGCCGGCAAGAGCGCCAAAAGCTCTTCCACCAGGCTCCGGATCGCACGCAACCCCTCCCGTCGCTGAGCAAGCGGCTGGCCCGTCATTCTCTCATCATCCTCCCGGCTTTTTCTCCGGGCCGCTTGCTCCAGGCCGGCGAGCGCTTGATCCAGCCCGGCCAGGTAGCGCTCGCGCCCTTGTCCGATCGGGACCGCGCGCAGCATCTGGGCCAGCCGGGTAAAGCTGAGCTCCTTCTCTTCCACCCCCGGCAGCTTGAGCAGCCCGTCCTGGACCATCCGCACCAGGAAGGACTGGAGATAATCTTCCCGCACCCAGGCCACCCAGCCCAAGAGCGCCCGCGCCGGCCGCGAATACCGGGTGGGAATGCCCTCGGCAAACGTCACCGGGATGCCTTCCTCCACCTCGGACTTCAGCCTAAAGCCCAGCTCGTAGAGCAGCGGCACATACGTAGCCGCGTCGGTGTGGATGATCTCCACTTCATCCCAGGCGATCTTCTCTGCCACGCAGCGCCGCCAGACCTCGCGCACCTCGTTGACCTCGCCGATGGCGCGGAAGATCTCCGCGGTCCGATCCTGTTTCGGCGCCGGCGCTTCCGTTGGCCGGGCGATCCAGCGCAGCAGCTTAAAGTCGGTGAGCCGGCCCTCGGGCGACTCTTCCGGCCGGTCCACCTGGAGCAGGACGCGGCTGGCGGGCGGAATGGCCTGCCAGAGCGCCCTTTCCCGGCCGGCCAGATCCTGCTCCATGTCTTCCGGCAAGAGCACTCGCGACCCGGCCGGCAAAAGCGACTGCTCCTTTCCTAGCTCGGCCGCGGCGATCCGGAGCACGTCCGCGTAATCCGCGAGCTTCTTCGCCCCAAGCTCTTTTTCGTATTCGGCCAAGAGCGCCCGGAGCTCGCGGCCCTTGGCCTCCACCTCGAAAACCCGGGCCGGAAGCCCCTCTCCAGAGAGCCCGGCCAGGCGCAGATCGCGGAGCGCGCGCCAGACCGTCGAGGTCAGACCCGGGCTGGGGTTCAAGCCGGAGAGGTAGCCTCGGCCCGCCTGCCCCAGCCGGGTGAGCAGCCGGTCCACCAACACCTCCGCCGCCATCCCGCGCAGGAAGCTAACGCCCTGCCGCTCCATTTCCCTGGAGGCCAGCTCCAGCGCCAGGCCGGGCAAGGTCGTGACCCGCAGGTTCAGCGCCGGCTGGCCCGACCGCGCCACTTGATCCAGCCACTGGTAGCCCACCCGCAAAGACGGCGCCAGCAGCCGCTTCTCGGCCAGCGGCTCTGCCTGGCACTGCTCGCGCAAAGCGCGGATGAGTGAATTTATTTCCCGGGCCGCCATGATCCTGTCCGCTCCATTTGCAGCTCAGCTAGCGTGAAGCCTTTCCAGACCGGCCTGGAACCTGGCTGACATAGCCCCATATTTCCACACTCCTCTCCCCTTTTTCAAGTCCGGCCCGCTTTCTTCATCCCCGCCAATTCTACCTCAAGACCCTATCAACCGCTGATTCGTTTCCAGATCCGCCTTCTGGACCGGGGTGGCAGCGGCTGGGATCGAATTGACGGCCCGACCCTTTTCGTCTTTTGTTGCGATAAATACTATGCTAGGATGGCGGCGTGATCCCGGTGGGCTGGGTGAGATTGCGGTCGGGCACAGGAAGGAGAGAAACATGGAAATAAAGAAGGGCGACCGATTCTTCATTACCGGCGCCGCCAGCGGGATCGGCCGGGCCGCAGCCCTGGCCGCAGCCCGACGCGGCGGCCGCTTGTTCCTCACCGATATCAACGCGAGCGGCCTGGAAGAGACCGCGGCCCTGGCCCGCGAAGCGGGCGGCGAGGTCGCGGCCTCCCGGGCCTTGGACATCTCGAGCTACGAGGCGGTCAAGGCCTTTGCCGACGAGATCCAGGCGGCGCATGGCGCCATGCAGGTGGTGATGAACATAGCCGGGATTGCGCTTTACGCGGCGGTGGAGGACACGACCCACCGGCACTGGCAAAAACTGATCGCGGTCAACCTCTGGGGCCCGATCCACGGGATCGAGTGCTTCCTGCCCGGCATGATCCAGGCCCGGCGGGGACACATCGTGACGGTCTCATCCGCCTCCGGGATCATGGGCGCGCCCGTGCACGCGGCCTATGCCGCGGCCAAGTTCGGTCTGGTGGGGATTTCGGAAGTGATGCGCTACGATCTCAAGCGGCATAATATCGGCGTGACCGTGGTCTGTCCCGGCGCGGTGGATACGCCGCTCAAGGATACCGTGGAAATTTTAGGTGTGGACCCGAACAGCCCGGGGGTCAAGACGCTCAAGAAACGTTTCTCCGGTCACGCGGTCAGCCCGGAGCGGGTGGCCGACCAGATTTTGCGGGCGATCGAGAAGGAGCAGTTCCTGGTCATCACCTCTTTTGACATCAAGCTGCTCTACTTCCTCAAGCGCTTCGTCCCGCCCCTCTACCATTACGTCATGACCCGGATCACCAACCTCCTGATCAAGCTCCTCACCTAAGATAGCCGCCTTCTTATTAAGCTAGCGGAGGGACCGTTACCGAGGGTGACGGTCCCTCTCTATGCCAGCTTTCGAACCAGAATTCTGGAATCCGCCACCACGCAGCCTTCGCCCTGGGGATAGACGATGAGGGGGTTGATGTCGAGCTCGGCAATCTCGGGAAGGTCGGTCACCATCTGGGAGAGCCGGAGGATGCAGTCCTTGATCGCCTCGATATCCGAGGGCGGCATTCCGCGTATGCCCTGGAGGATGCGGTAGGCCTTGATGCTCTCGATCATGATTTCCGCGCTCACTTCCCACATCGGCGCCAGCCGGAAGGTCACGTCCTTCATGGCCTCGACAAAAGTCCCGCCCAGCCCGAACATGCAGATCGGCCCGAAATGCGGGTCGCGGGTCGCGCCCAGGATCACCTCCACTCCTCCCTGGGCCATCTTTTCGATGAGCACGCCCTTGATCTTGGCCTCCGGCTTAAAGCGCCGGGCGTTCCGGAGGATTTCCGCATAAGCGGCCCGGGCCTGCTCCGCATCCGTGATTTTGAGCTTGACCCCGCCGGCGTCGAACTTGTGCACGATATCGGGCGAACATATCTTCATCGCCACCGGGAAGCCGACCTCTTGCAAGGCCGGCTCGATCTCGGCAGGACCAGAGACCAGGCGGCTCTTCAAGATCGGAAAGCCGTAGCATTCCAGGATATCGTTGGCTTCCCGCTCGGGCATCAGGTAGCGGTCTTGTCCCTTTAGGCTCTCTTGGATCAGCCGGTCCGCGGTCGCGCGGTCCACTTGATATTTTTTGACCTGCCTCTTCTCCAGGCTGAGGAGCCAGCCGTATTTGACCAGGTTGGACATCACCCAGACCGCGTCCTCGGGGAAGGCATAGTTGGGGATCCCGTTTTTCTGGAGGTACTCGACTCCGGCGGACACGTCCACGATCCCCATGAACGAGCAGAGGATGGGCTTATCAGTGCCTTTCGCCACCTGGGGCACGATCTGTGCGGTCTCCAGGATGTCAATCATGGCCGTGGGGGTGAGGATCACCACGGCGCCGTCCACCCCGTCGTCCTGGAGCACTTCCTGGATCGCGGCCTCGTAGCGCGAATGCTTGGCGTCCCCGATCACGTCCACCGGGTTGTTCACGTTGGCCGCCGGCGGGAGGTGCTCCCGGAGCTTTTGCTTGGTCTCCTCCGAGAACTGCGCCAGGGTCAGCCCGGAGCGCACCGCGGCATCGGTGGCCAAAATCCCCGGCCCGCCGGCGTTGGTGACGATGGCGATGCGCTTGCCCCGGGGCACCGGCTGGTTGGCAAAGGCGAAAGCGGAGTCGAACAACCCGTTCATGGTCCCGACGCGCATGATCCCGCTCTGCATGAAGATGGCGTCATAGGCCAGGTCCGAGCCGGCCAGGGAGCCGGTGTGCGAAGACGCGGCCTTGGCCCCCTCGGGCGAGCGGCCCGACTTGATCGCCAGCATGGGCTTGTGCGCGGCCCAGGTGACTTCGCGCGCGGTCTCGATAAAGGCGCGGCCATCGGAAATGTCCTCCAGATACATGGCGATCACCTGGGTGTCCGGGTCGTCCTGCAGGTAGCGCAAGAGGTCAATCTCGTTGACGTCGGCCTTGTTGCCGAAGCTGATGAACTTGGAAAAGCCGATGTTCTTGCCCGCGGCGAAATCGAGCACCGCGGTGCAGAGCGCGCCCGATTGGGAAATAAAGGCGATGTTGCCCGGCTTGGGCGCTTTGGGGGCGAAGCTCGCGTTCATGCGCACCTCCGGGTTGGTGTTCACCACGCCCAGGCAGTTGGGCCCGATCATCCGGATCCCATGCCGCCGGGCGAGGGCCTGGAGTTTTTTCTCGAGTTCGAGGCCGCGGCCGCCGACCTCCTTGAAGCCGGCCGAGATCACCACCACGCCCCTCACCTTTTTCCGGGCCGCTTCTTCCATGACGGCCGGCGTCTGCTCCGCGGGAACAATGAGCACGGCCAGGTCCACCTCGTCCGGGATCTCGGACAGGGTCGGATAGGCTTTGACGCTTTGCACGGACCGCGCCTTCGGGTTCACCGGGTAGAGCACGCCCTGGTATCCGCCCTGGAGGATGTTGGAGAAAACCGCCAGACCGACACTGCCGGGACGGTTGCTCGCACCCACCACGGCGATGGACTTGGGCGCCATAATGGCTTGAATGTTCTTCATCCTGACCTCTCTCGGATTTGATCTTCCTTGCTCGAACTATCTCTCAGGCTCGCGTCTATGTCAAAGGTCCGCCTCCGCGGGTTCTCCTCTAATAATGAAGATCGCGGGCCCCGGCTTGGGCCTCTTCCAGTTTCCGGGCCAGGCTTTGGCGGAGCTTTTGGTCCGGGATCTCTTCCAGCAGATGCTGGAGCATGGCTTCCGCCTGAGCAAAGCGGCCGTCGCTGGAATGCGCGGCCAGGTATTCAGCCAGGGTGAGGATGGCGTTGGATTGGCAGAAGGCCGCGATCTCGCCGGCGCCGGCCATCTCGGCAAAGCGGACGCCGGTGCGGCCGGAGCGGTAGCAGGCGGTGCACAGGCTGGGCAAATGCCCGGCGGCCACCAGGTCCAGGATCACCTCTTCCAGGGTGCGGCGGTCTTCCACCTCGAACTGGCTGGTCTTGCCTTCCTCCGAGTAGCCGCCGGGGTCGGTGCGCGAGCCGGCGCTGATCTGTGAAGCCCCGGCCCCAAGCGCTTGCTCCCGCGTCTCTTTGCTCTCGCGGGTGGTGACCACCACGCCGGCGGTGGGCACGGCCAGGCGATAGAGCGCCACGATCTTCAGGAACTCCGGGTCGCTGACCGGCGCCGGCGGCGTAGTGATGGGCGAGCCTTCAGCCGGCCGGAGCCGGGGCACCGAGAGGGTGTGGGGGTTCAAGTGATAGCGATCGCGCAGGTAGTAGCTGTGAGCGACCGTAGCCAGGGCCTCGAAGCGGTGGTGGTGGAGCCCGAGGAGCACGCCCAGCCCCACGTCGTCAAATCCGGCGGCGATGGCGTCGTCCATGACCGCAAGCCGGCGACTGAAATCCGCCTTGGGCCCGGAGGGATGGAGCTCGCGGTAGCATTCGGGATCGTAGGTTTCCTGGAAGACCTGGTAAACCCCGAGCCCGGCCTCCTTCAGCCGGCGAAGATTCGACTGCGACATGGGCGGGGCGTTGAGGTGGAGGATGCGGATGGCCGCGCGCTCGTAGATCGCGCGGACCACGGCTTCGAGGTAATCAGCGCCGGTGTCCGGGTGCTCGGAGGTCACGAGCAGGAGCCGCTGATAGCCGAGTTGGGCGAGGTGTCCGGCCTCGGCCGCGGCTTCCTCGGGCGAGAGCGTCCGGGTCTGGCGCTCGCGGTTGCCGGCGCGGAAGCCGCAGTAGAGGCAGTTGTTGATGCAGCGGTTGGAAAGGTAGAGCGGGGCGAACAGCACCACCCGCGGGCCGAACACCTCCTGTTTGACCCGAAAGCCGCTTTGCCGGATTTGGGCGAGGTCTTCCGCATCGGTGACGGCCAGGAGCGAAGCGACCTCTTCCAGGGAAAGCTTTTCCAGAGCCTCGGCCTTGGCCAGGACCTCAGCCAGGTTCTTGGCCGGCGCCGCGGTTTCCGTGAGCCGCCGGAGGTATTGCAGATCGAACATCATAAAAAAAGACCTGCGGGTGTTCCCGCCAGGTCCTTTTCTTGCAACGCTTGCTTCCCTCCGCCGGCATGACCCGGATCAGGTTCCAAGGGTTGTTCGAGCGAACTCTCAGGCCTGGCGGCCACCCCTAGCCAGTTCAAGGTAGTCTTTTTCCGGCGGCTTGTCAAATCGCGGGCTTTTGGATAACATGGGATCTGCGGAAGCGAAGGAGTTGGTAAAAGCGGGGAGGGATGCCGGTCTTCTAACCTCGACTGCCAGGAGGTGTGGCCATGATCCGAAAACCAGCCGTGGCCGGACAGTTTTATCCGCGGGCGCGGGCCGAGCTCGAAAAGATGGTGGCGAGCTTCATGGAGCCCGCGGCCGACCGGGAGAAAGCGCTGGGCATCATCGCGCCGCATGCCGGGTATATTTATTCCGGCAAAGGGGCGGGGATCGTTTACAGCCGGGTCGAGGTGCCGGCCACGGTGGTGGTGCTCTGCCCCAACCACCGGGGCCTGGGGGAGGACGTGGCGATCATGTCCGAAGGCTCCTGGCAGATGCCGACCGGCGAGGTGGCGCTGGACGCGAAGCTGGCCAGCCGGATCAAGAAGCTGTGCCACCTGGTCAAGGAGGACCACTGGGCGCACAGCCAGGAGCATTCGCTGGAGGTGCAGCTGCCGTTCTTGCAGCAGGTGCGGCCGGGCTTCAAGCTGGTGCCGATCTCGCTTTCGCGGGTGAGCCTGAGCGAGTGCCGGGAGCTGGGGGAGGCGATGGCCGCGGCGATCACGGAGAGCCGCTCGCCGGCCCTGGTGGTGGCGAGCTCGGACATGACCCATTTCCAGTCGGCGGAGACGGCGAAGCAGAAGGACGAGCTGGCCCTGCAATGCGTGCGGGAGCTGAACCCGGAGGCGCTGTTCGAGACAGTGCTCAAGCACAAGATCAGCATGTGCGGGTTCATCCCGGCCACGGTCATGCTCTATGCCGCCAAGAAGCTGGGCGCGACCTCGGCGCAGGTGGTGGACTACCGCAACTCCGGCGACGTGACCGGCGATTACGGCGACGTGGTGGCGTATGCGGCGGTGATTGTCAAATGAACCCGCCCTCGCGTGGATGCAAACCCACCCTCGCGTGGACGCAAACCCACCCTTGCGCGGACGCAAGGGTGGGCTACAAAAAAGACGGGATTTGAAAAGGAAAAAATGAGATGGCGGGAAAAGCGCGCAGAGCAACAGTCAAGCGGAAGACCAAGGAGACCGAGATCTCGTTGACCCTGGACCTGGACGGCTCGGGCCAGGTCCGGGCAGCGACGCCGCTGGGTTTCCTGAACCACATGCTTCAGTCATTGTGCCAGCACGCGCTCTTTGACCTTTCGGTCAAGGCGAGGGGCGACGTGGAGATAGACGCGCACCACACGGTGGAAGACCTGGGGCTCACGCTGGGCGAGGCGCTGAATCAGGCGCTGGGCGACAAGAAAAAGATCCATCGGTTCGGGTATGCAGTTTTGCCGATGGACGAGGCCCTGGCCCAGGCGGTGGTGGACTTGTCCGGCCGGCCCTTCCTGGACTACCGGGTCGAGATCCCGGAGCGGGAGCAGTGGGAGTTCGACGCCAACCTCGTCCCGGAATTCTTCCGGGCCCTGGTCAGCGCGGGCAAGTTCACCCTCCACTTGCGGCTCCTGGCCGGGACCAATTATCATCATTGTTTAGAGGCGGTCTTCAAGTCCTTGGCCCGGGCCCTGCGCCAGGCCGTGGCGATGGATCCGCGGCAAAAGGGCGTGCCTTCGAGCAAGGGCCGGCTCGCCTGACCGGGGTAACTCTCTCGGTGTCAGACACTGACTTATGACTTAAGGACTGATCTGATGATCGTGGTGGTGGACTACGGCATGGGCAACCTCCGCTCGGTGCACAAGGCGCTGGAGCAGGTGGGGGTGGAAGCCAGCGTGTCCTCTTCGGCCCAGGCGGTGGAGGATGCGGAGGGTGTGGTGTTGCCCGGCGTCGGCGCGTTCCGCGACTGCCTGCGCAACCTCGAGCGGCTGAACCTGGTCCGGCCGCTTTGCCACGCGCTTTCTTCGGGCAAGCCCTTCCTGGGCATCTGCCTCGGCTTGCAAGTGCTGTTCCAGGAAAGCGAAGAGTTCGAGCGCACCGAGGGGTTGGGCTTTTTCCCCGGCCGGGTGGTCCGCTTCCCCTCGTCCCTGCCCGACCCGGACGCGAAGGTGCCCGAGGCTTTCCTGAAAGTTCCGCACATGGGCTGGAACACCATCCAACGCCGGGCGAATTCCCCTTGCCTGGAAAACCTGGCCGACGAGAGCTGGGTCTATTTTGTCCACTCCTATTACGTAGCACCGGAAGACCCGGGCCTCGTGGCCACCACCACCCGCTACGGGATCGAGTTCTGCTCGAGCGTGGCCCAGGACCAGATCTTCGCCTGTCAGTTTCACCCGGAAAAGAGCCAGGCCCGGGGGCTAGCGATCCTCCGGAACTTCGGCCGGCTGGTGGAGCAAGGCTCATGAAACGCGCGCGCGCCATCGTCGCGCTGGGTTTGATGCTGGCGCTGGGCGCTAAAGCCGAAGGGCCGCGCCTGACCCCAGCCGCGGAACCCAAGCCCGAATTCCATTTTTCCCGGCTGCTGGTGATGCCGTTCGCCCGGGCGCCGGCGCGGGAGAACCTCTGGGCCTGCCCCCGCTGCGGCCGGGTGTTGATGGCCTGCCCGATCGAGGAAGGCGCCGAAGCCACTCTCACCCGGCTCTTGCGGGACCAGCTCGAGACCTATCCCGGCTTCGCGATCGTGGACCAGGGGGAATTGAATCTGGCGCTGCAAGCCATCCCGGAACCCGAGCTGACCCGGGCCCGGCTCCGCCCGGAGTTTCCGTTCACCCTGGCCCAGCAGCTCAAGGCGGACGCGGTGCTGATACCCACGGTCACCTGCTTCCGCAACCGCTCGGGCCAGGCCTGGGCCTCGGCCCAGCCCTCGGCCGCGGCGTTCGAGCTGGAGCTTCATTCGGTCGCGGACCGCCGGGTGGTCTGGACCGGGGCCTACGAGGAAGAGCAGAAGCCCTTGTTGGACGACCTGCTCCAGGCCAAGACTTTTTTCCGCCGCGGGGCCAAGTGGGTGACGGTGGACGTGCTCGCCCGCGACGGCGTGATTAAAGCCTTAGCTTCTTTTGCAAGTGCCACCGGTAGTGCCACCGGTTTGAAACCGGTGGCCACTGAAAAGCCTTGATCGTCATTCCTGCCATTGACCTCAAGTCCGGCCAGGTGGTGCGGCTGGAACAGGGCCGCCTGGACCGGGACAAGGTCTATTCGTCCGATCCAGCGGCGACCGCAAAAAAATTTGCAGAAGCCGGGGCCGAGCTGATCCACGTGGTGGACCTGGACGGCGCTTTCCAAAAAAAGCCGGTGAACTCCGCCGCCGTTGATGCAATCTTGAAAGCCACGGCGGTGCCCATCGAGGTCGGCGGCGGCATCCGCGACCTGGAAACCATCTCTTTCTATCTCGAGCGCGGCGTCTCCCGGGTGATCCTGGGGACCGCGGCTCATCGCCACCCGGAGCTGGTCCGACAAGCCTGCGGGAAATTTCCGGGCCGGGTGGTGGTCGGGATTGACGCGCGGGAGGGCAAGGCGGCGGTGGAGGGGTGGGCCGAGACCACCGCGGTTCCGGCTGAGGAACTGGCCCGGCGCTACCAAGGGCTGGGCGTGCGCGCGATCATCTTCACCGACATCGCCCGCGACGGGATGTTGACCGGCCCCGCGGTCGAGAGCACGCGGCGCTTGATGCGGGCGGTGAAGATTCCGGTGATTGCCTCGGGCGGGGTGAAAGACATTGCAGATATCCGTGAGCTGCTGCCCCTGGCCCGAAAGGGCCTCGAAGGCGTGATCACCGGCCGGGCGGTTTACGAGGGCACCCTGGACCTGGCCGAGGCGATTGCGCTGTCCAAGCAGGGGTTATCGAAGAAGACTCCGGCGAAATAGAATCCGGTTCCTTTTCCGCATTCAGCCCCAAACCCTTTGTCTGGCCTATCTCTTTTTCCTATTTCGGTGCGTGCGGATCATGCGGGCTTTGGCGGAAGATTCCGCCGGTCAGAGCCTTCCAGAGCAACTGCCGATACGGAGTTTCTCCACGCCGGGAACTACGCAACTCCGAACAGTGATCTTCAAAAATTAACTGCTGGTCCAGAGCCGGATCGAGGAGCCGAACGGCCTTTTCGGATAACCCGCCCCCGCAGGGCTTGGGCCGGGGAAAAACACTCTGGTCTAAGACCATCACGCGAACCCCGGCCCGGGCTAACTGACCAGCGAGCATGGACCCGGCGGGTCCACCACCAATCACGATCACATCCCTAATCGGCCGACCCATCAATGATTCCTTAAGAGAGGCCAGGGTCCCTAAAAATGCGAACGATAATAGAATCGGTTAAACAGACGGCGAAGGGCCTGGAGCAGGAGGGAGTCCGCCATGTTCGCCACGCAGGGTAACAGGCAGGCGTTGCAGCTGGCCAGTCGCACTCGAGCCTGCCGATAGGCTTCCGAAGCCGGGAAGCTTTTCAGGTCCAGTTCGCCGAGGCGCCCGTAAGGGGCCAGGTCCGGAATCACCCGGGGCTCGCAGGCGTAGAGGTCTCCGTTCGAATCCACCTGGACCGCGAGCCGCGCCAGGTTGCACTGGAAGGGCCGGCCCGAGCGCATGAGCTCAAGCGCATAAAAAGTATTGTAAATCGGATAACCCCGTCGCTTGAGCGCGAGGACCTCGGAGAAGACCTCTCCCCGCTCCCGGTGGTCAAACACCAACTTTTCATTGTAACCAGGATAAAGGCTCATGGGAAAAAATTCGAGACCCACTTTCTCATCTTTCGCCAACCGGGCGATCTCTTCGACTTGGTCCCGGTTGGCGCGACTCAGGTTACTCCAGATGATCACGTCCCCCTTGGACCGACGTTTGAACTCGTGCAAGCCGCGGGTCAGCCGGTCGAAAAGTCCGGGGGTTGCGCGGATCTGATCCTGGCGAGCGCCCACCGCTTCGAGAGAAAGAAGAAGTTGGTTCACGTTTGCAGCCAGCTCCGGGGCGCGCTCGGGCAAACGGAAGCCCGAGGTGCAGACGGTGGTCATCATCCCCAGCTTGCTCGCGCGCCCGAGCCACTCGGGCAAGGGCTCGACCAGCAAAGGTTCGCCGCCCCAGACCGTATACATGGTCATCCCCGCGGCGCGGGCCTGCCCGAGCAGAGATAAAATCTTTTCCGTGGGGAGCGCGTCATCTTGTTGGGGTTGATGAACCCAGAAGTCGCAGAACTTGCAGCGACAGTCGCACCGGGCCGTCGGCTTATGATAGAGAATGAGGGGGCGGGCCGGCCCAATAATCCCCATCCCGGTCCGGAAGAGCGCGCGCAGTTTCATGTTGTAATTATATCCTCCCCTTCGGCAGAAACCAACCCGCGAGCGGTTGCGCGGCCTCCTCTTGCGAGCCGCGGTTGCTTTGCCATTGATGATCCTGGGGCGAGGAGGCAAGGGCCTTTTGCCCAAATCATTTTTCATCCATACCAGAATATATGCCCATTGAAATTTCAACGGGTTGCGAGGTAGGGGCGACCGGCGGCTCGACTGCCTTCGACTACCTCAGGCCCCGAGCTTGCCGAGGGGGAGCTCGCCGAAGTCCGGTCGCCCCTACCAACAGCCCTTCGGCATTTGGGCAACGGGCGCGCAAGAAATGATCTTGATTTCCGGGGCGATTGATTCTGAAGCAAGTTTGACAATCATGCGAAAAGCGATTAATTTAGAAAAGTTTGGAAAAAAGCTTTGAGGAGTCCGATGTCCAAGATTGTCCTGGCGTATTCCGGCGGGCTTGACACCTCGGTGATCCTGCGCTGGCTGCTGGAGAACTACCGGGCCGAGGTGGTGGCGCTGTATGTGGACCTGGGCCAGAAAGAGGATCTGAAGAAGATCCGCGACAAGGCGCTCCGGACCGGCGCGGCCAAGTTCTACGCGAAGGACTGCCGGGAGGAGTTTGTCCGCGACTTTGTCTTCCCCGCGCTCCGGGCTAACGCCCGTTATGAGGACGCCTACCTGATGGGCACCTCGCTCGCCCGGCCCCTGATCGCCAAGCAGATGGTGGAGGTCGCCCGGCGCGAGCGGGCCGAATCCGTGGCCCACGGCGCGACCGGCAAGGGCAACGACCAGGTGCGCTTTGAGCTGACCTGCATGGCGCTGGAGCCCAAGCTGAAAGTCATCGCGCCCTGGCGGGAATGGAAATTCACCTCCCGCCACGACCTGGTGGCTTATGCCAAGCGGCATAAAATCCCGGTGCCGGTGACCCAGGCCAAGCCCTACAGCTCGGACGGCAACCTCATGCACATTTCCTACGAGGGCGGGATCCTCGAAGACCCCTGGCGCGAGCCGGACGAGAGCATGTTCCAGATGACCGTGGCGCCGGAGCGCGCGCCCGGTCGGCCCGAGACCATCACCGTCTCTTTCCGCCAAGGCGTGCCCGTGGCCGTGAACGGGAAGAAGCTCAGCCCGGCCAAGCTGCTGGAACACCTCAACCGTTTGGCCGGGAAGCACGGGATCGGCCGGGTGGACGTGGTGGAGAGCCGGTTCGTGGGCATGAAGTCGCGGGGCGTCTATGAGACCCCGGCGGGCACGGTCCTGCACCTGGCCCACCGGGCCCTGGAGACGATTACCCTGGACCGGGAGGTGATCTTCCTCAAAGATTCCCTGATGCCGCAGTATGCGCGGCTCATTTATTTCGGGTTCTGGTTCTCGCCCGAGCGCGAGGCCTTGCAAAAGCTGATAGACGAGACCCAGAAGAGTGTGACCGGCACGGTCCGGCTCAAGCTCTACAAGGGCAGCGCCAGGGTCACCGGTCGCAAATCGCCGCGGAGCCTTTACCGCCGGGACGTGGTCAGCTTTGACCGGAAAGGCGGCTACGAGCAGTCGGACGCGACCGGCTTTATCCGGCTCCAGGGATTGCGCCTCAAGATCGCCTCGCTCTCGAAATCGAAGCGGCCCTAAACCTATACCGTATAAGATATACGGGATACGATATACGGAGGAAGGAATGCCCAAACAAATTCTGATGACTCCCGGCCCCACCCCGGTGGCCGAGGCCACCCTGATGAAGATGGCGCTGCCGGTGCCGCACCACCGGCACCCGGGCTTCAAGGCCATCCTCCACGAGATCCGCGAGGGCCTTAAATACCTGTTCCAGACCCAGCAGGAAGTGATCATCCTCGCGTCCTCCGGCACCGGCGCGATGGAAGGCGCGGTGGTCAACGTGCTCAAGAAGGACGATCGGGTCCTGGTGGTGCAGGCCGGCAAGTTCGGCGAGCGCTGGGGCGAAATCTGCCGGGCCTACGGCGTGGCCTACGACGAGATCGCGATTCCCTGGGGAAGCGCGGTGGACCCGGCCGAGGTGAAAAAGCGGCTGGACCAAGGGAATTACCGGGCCGTGCTCGTCCAGGCCACCGAGACCTCCACCGGCGTGGTCCACCCGGTTCAGGAAATCTCCGAGATCACCCGCCAGCGCGATACACTCCTCTTCGTGGACGGCATCACCGGCGTGGGCGTGTTCCCCCTGCCCTTTGACAAGTGGGGCCTGGACGCGCTCGTGACCGGCTCGCAGAAGGCGCTGATGCTGCCCCCGGGCCTGGCCTTTGCCTGCTTAAGCCCGCGCGCCTGGGAGGCGGGCAAACACTCCGACCTGCCCAAGTATTACTTCAACTTTAGCAAGGAGAAGAAAAACCTGGACAAGGATCAGACCGCCTACACCCCGGCCATAACGCTTTTGGTGGGCCTGCAAGAGGTCCTGGCCGGGATCAAGGCCCAGGGCCTGGAAAACATGTTTGCCCAGCACCGCCGGCTGGCCCAGGCCACCCGCGCCGCCGTGGGCGCTTTAGGCCTCAAGCTTTACGCGAACCCGCCCAGCGAAGGCCTCACCGCGGTCCAGGCGCCCGAGGGTCTGGACGGCGAAGCCATCGTCAAGACCATGCGCGACAGTTACGGCGTGACCATCGCCGGCGGCCAGGACCAGGTCAAGGGCAAGATTTTCCGGATCGCCCACATGGGCTGCATCTCCACCTTCGACGTGATCTCGGCCATCTCCGCCCTGGAGATGACGCTCGCCGGGATGGGCTATCAGTTCAGCATGGGCGCCGGCGTGGGCAAGGCCACCGAGATCCTGGCCCAGGCGCCGGCAGTCTTCGACCCTGTATTCGACCCTGAGGCTCATACCCGAAGGGAGGCTCAGACCCGAAGGGGGAAGAAGAAATGAAAGTTCTAGTTACCGACGGGCTTTCGGCCGAGGGCCTGGAAATCCTGCGCCAGGCGCCCGGCCTGGAGGTCGAGGCCAAGAAAGGTCTCTCGCCGGAGGAGTTGCAAGCCGTCATCGGCGAATACGAGGGCCTGATCGTCCGCTCGGCCACCAAAGTGACCGCGGAGCTGCTTGCCCAGGCCGACCGGCTGCGGGTGATCGGCCGGGCCGGCGTCGGGGTGGACAACGTGGACGTGTCGGCCGCCACCCAGCGGGGGATTGTGGTCATGAACACGCCGGGCGGGAACTCTCTCGCCGCGGCCGAGCTCACCATCGCCATGATCCTGGCGCTTTCCCGCCATTTGCCCCAGGCCACCCAGTCGGTCCGCGCCGGCAAGTGGGAAAAGAGCAAGTTCATGGGCACCCAGGTGGCGGAAAAGACGCTCGGCATCGTGGGCCTGGGCAACATCGGCCGGCTGGTGGCGGAGCGGGCCTTGGGCCTGAAGATGAGCGTGATCGCCTACGACCCGTTTGTCACCAAGGAGGCGGGGCTCAAGATCGGGGTGGAGATGAAGGAGCTGGACGAGCTTTTCGCCCGCTCGGATTACCTCACCCTGCACCTCCCCAAGACCGAGGAGACCAAGAACCTGATCCGGGCCGAGACCATCGCCAGGATGAAGCCGGGCGTGCGCATCATCAACTGCGCCCGGGGCGAGCTGGTAAACGAGGCGGACCTGGCCGCGGCCTTGAATTCCGGCCGGGTAGCGGCCGCGGCCATGGACGTGTTCGCCAAGGAGCCGCCGGGGGAAAGCCCGCTCTTCGGGTGCGAGAACGCGATCTTCACGCCCCACCTGGGCGCGAGCACGGACGAGGCCCAGAGCTCGGTGGCTTTGGCCATTGCCGAGCAGGTGAGCGACTACCTGGTGCGGGGCACCATCCGCAACGCGGTCAACTTCCCCTCGGTGAGCGGGGAGGTGATGATCCAAATCCGGCCCTACCTCAACCTGGCCGAGCGGATGGGCTCGCTCCTGGGCCAGATGCTCACCTGCCTGGACGACGTCACCCTGGAATACAGCGGGGAGGTGGTCAAGTTCGATACCCGGCCGGTCACCCACGCCGCGCTCAAGGGGTTGATCCAGGCGCACCTGGACATTCCCATCAATTACGTGAACGCGCCGGCCTATGCCCGGCAGCGGGGGATCAAGGTGATCGAGACCACCACCGAGGAGACCCAGGAGTTCACCAGCCTGATTACCATCAAGGTGCACGGCCAGCATGAAGAGGTGCAGGAGATCGCCGGGACCCTGTTCGGCAAACGGAACCCCCGGATCGTGCGGGTGGGCGGGATCATCCTGGACGCGGTGCCCGAAGGGTCGGTGATCGTGATCCGGAACCACGATAAGCCGGGCGTGATCGGCAACCTGGGTGCCACCCTGGGCAAGCACGGGATCAACATCGGCCAGTTCAAGCTGGGCCGGCAGGGCGGGCAGGCGCTGTGCATGGTCAACGTGGACAGCCCGGCGCCCCCGGAGGTGCTGGAGGAGTTGCGCAAGCTGCCGAATATTATTTCGGTCCGGCAGGTGAAGCTGGATTGAGCGGAGCCCACCCTTCGGAAAGGGTGGGCTACAAATTGGTAAAAAAATGCCGCTGGTGGTTTTAGTAGGCGCCCAGTGGGGCGACGAGGGCAAGGGCAAGCTGGTGGACCACTTCGCCGGCGAGGCCGACGTGGTGGTTCGCTTCCAGGGCGGCAACAACGCCGGCCACACCCTGGTGGTGGACGACGACCAGGTGATCGTGCACCTGATTCCCTCCGGCATCCTCCATCCGAAAAAGCTCTGCCTGATCGGGAACGGGGTGGTGATAGACCCGGCCGTGCTCTGCGGGGAGATCGAGGAGCTCCGGGCCAAGGGTTATTTTGGCGATGAGAAGCGCCTGGTCATTTCTTTTCGGGCCCACCTGATCATGCCCTATCACCGCCGGCTCGACCTGGCCTCCGAAAGCCGCAAGGGCGAGAACAAGATCGGCACCACCGGCCGCGGCATTGGTCCGGCCTATGCCGACAAGATGGCCCGCACCGGACTTCGCTTCCACCATTTGCTCGATCCCGAGCGGCTGCCCGAGCGGATCCGGGCGGTAGTGGCGGAAAAGAACGCCTTTCTGGAGCAGGTGCTGGAGGAGCCGCCGCTGGATGCGGAGGAGGTGGCCGCGGAGTTCCTGGGTTACGCCCAGCGGCTGGGGGGTTACGCGGGCGACGTCTCCCGCATCCTGGAAGAGGAGTTGGGCCAAGGCCGGAAAGTGCTGTTCGAGGGCGCGCAGGGGACCATGCTTGACATTGACCACGGCACCTACCCCTTTGTCACCTCGTCTAACACCGTGGCCGGCGCGGCCTGCACCGGCGCCGGGATCGGGCCTCGCCAGATTGACCAGGTGGTGGGGATCAGCAAGGCCTACACCACCCGGGTCGGCGGCGGGCCCTTCCCCACCGAGCTCAAGGACGAGACCGGCGAGCGGCTGCGCGAGCGCGGCGGCGAATACGGCGCCACCACTGGCCGGCCCCGGCGCTGCGGCTGGCTGGATGCCTTTGGGCTCCGGTATGCCCGGCGGGTGAACGGGCTGACGGATTTGATGATCACCAAGCTGGACGTGCTCACCGGGCTTAATCCGATCCGGGTCGGTGTGGGCTACCGGCACCGGGGACGGATGCTGGAGGATTATCCGCCGGACCTGGAGACGCTTTCGGAATGCGAGCCGGTCTGGGAGGAACTCCCGGGCTGGGACGAGAGCCTCCGCGCTTGCCGGTCGTTTGCGAGCCTGCCGCCACCGGCCCAGGCCTACGTGAAATGGATCGAACAGAAGGTGGGCGTGCCGGTGGCCGCGATTTCGGTGGGACCGGAGCGCGAGGAAACGATTGTGCTGAGGCATCCTTTTCTTTCATAATCCGATTCGTAGGGGCGCGATTAATCGCGCCCCTACCCAAGATCATGGATATCGGGTATGAACAACTTTAGAATTTAGATCAAGGAGAAAAATAAAGATGAAACGAGACAGCCTGCTGCCGGTGGAGACCAACCTGGACCTGCAGAAACGGAACGCCCTGGTGGAAGAGGCCGAGCGGTATCTGGGCTTCGAGTCGGTGTTCGTGTGGAACGCCAACATCAATGGCATTGTGCTCCAGCTCAAGACCAACAACGACCACCTTTACAACTTCTGGCGGGAGAACTGGGCGCCGGCGCCCCTGGAAGACCACACCTTCCGGCCCCACGGCCTGGTTTACGCGGTCACCGGGATGGAGAACACCGAACCGGCCTGCTGGTATCATTCCGAGACCAGGACCGCGATTGCCTTCAACGCCGATTTTTACGGCCAGATCCGCTCGCTGGCCCTGGGGCTGGCCCTGGACCTGGCCGAAGCCAACCAGAACATCCACTTCCTGCGGGGCGCTTTGGTGGACGTCAACGGCGAAGGCATCGCCTTTCTGGGCCAGCCCGATACCGGCCGCACCACCCACGCCTTCATGCTCCTCCACCTGGAGCAGGCCCGGATCCATTCCCACGAGTGGATCTACGCCGAGCACCTGGGCGGCGAAAAGGGCCGGATCTCCACTCATATCTCGGAGCGGTGCTACTTCATCAAGAGCGACGTGGCCACGGTTTACCCCCGGCTCAAGGAGATCATGAAGCGCTGCCCCAAGCACCAGGGCTACGTCATGCTCGATCCCCGCTGGATCGGCGGCCCCACCAAGTACCTGGACACCACCCGGATCAAGGTGGCCTTCTTCCTGGTCCACGACACTAAGGCCAAGTGGGTGGACATGCGCCTCAACCCGGACGAGGCCCTCGACCTGCTGGTCCATAACCCGGATCCCTTCTTCAACCCGCACATGCTCATCCGCACGCCCGAGCGGATCGAGAGCGAGTCCGAGTTCTACAAGGAACTGTTCCGGTTTGTCGCCGCTTACAAGTTGAACACCGCCTATCCCCTGCTCGAGACGCACAAACGGGTGCGGGAGATCGTGACCAACCGGGAATACCTGAAGCCTTTCGGCGAGAAAAAGCCCGAGGCCAAGCCGGCCGAGGCGCCAGTGGCGGCGCCCGTGATTGACCTGGCCGCGGTCCGCCAGGTGGTGGACCGGCTGGACGGACAGCCCAACGTCGAGCACCCGCGGCCCCAGGAGATCCGGCGACTGGCCGAGCAGTACGGCACCCGCACCAAGTTCGGCAATTACAACTTTGTTTCCACGGTCAAGAACCGGAGCGCCGGGCTTACCCTCTATTACGGCTCGCCGGCGGTGCTGCAGACCAGGACCTCGGCGCGGCAAAAGGAGCTGCTCAAGAACCTGCCCCGCACCTTGGCGGAGGTGGAGAGCTACCTGAATAAAGCGCCCTTCATTTGCGTGGAGCGGACCATGGGCTTGAACAGCGAGTTCAGCCCTCGTTGCTCGCTGTATGTGTCGGTCCACCGGGAGGAGATGGTGCGGCTGGCGCACATGGTCAGCCAGACCCTGTTCGACCCGCGGCCGACCAATGGCCGGCACCCCCATTTCCGGCTGGTCTATATCCCGGAGTGGCAGGAGAAGGACCGTCAGATCGTGGCCCTGCCCGAGGCGGGCATCACCTTTGTCCTGGGCAGCGACTATTACGGCGAGGCCAAGAAAGGGTTTCTGCGCATGGGCATGTGGCACGCCAAGCAGCGGGGCATGCTGGGCTTGCACGCCGGGGCCAAGGTGATCAAGGTCCGGGATAAGAAGGGCAAGCTGCGCCGGCTGGGCATGCTCCTGTTCGGGCTGACCGCCACCGGCAAGACCACCCACACCTGCCACCACCACGGCCTGCAAGACAACGGCCAGGGCATCGAAATCCTGCAGGACGACGTGGTCTTCCTCCAACGCGACGGCGGCATCCTCGGCACCGAGAAGGGCTTTTACATCAAGACCGACAGCCTCGACCCCCAGATCCAACCCATCCTCTACCAAGCCGCCACCCGGCCCGACGCGCTCTTCGAGAACGTGATGGTGGACTACAAGGGCGACGTGGACTTCGCGGACGAGACCCTGACCGGCAACGGCCGCTGCATCATCCAGCGGGACGACCTGGGCATCCACAAGTCCGAGGGGGTGGACCTGCCCCCGGCGGAGGAACTCGACGGCCTGATCGTGGCCTTCATCACCCGCCGCAACACGGTGGTGCCCATCGTTTCCCGGATCACCCCGGAGCAGGCGGCCGCGGCCTTCATGCTGGGCGAGAGCATCGAGAGCTCGGGCTCGGACCCGCGGCGCGCGGGCGAGTCGGTGCGGGAAGTGGGCACCAACCCCTTCATCGTGGGCGACGAGGCCGAGGAAGGCAACATCTTTTACGAGATCATCAAGGCGCACGAGGGCCAGATCCAGTGCTACCTCCTCAACACCGGCGGAGTGGGCGAGATCCGGGAGGAGACCCCGGAGGGCAAGATCGTCAAGCAGAAAGTGCGCCGGGTGCAGATTCCGGAGATGGCCGCGATCATCCGGGCCATCGCCCTCGACGCCATCGAGTGGCGGAAAGACCCGGCCTTTGGCTACGAGGTGCCGAAGAGCGCGCCGGGCGTGGACCTGGCCGAGTTCGAGCTTAAAAAATTCTACTCCCAGGAGCAGATTGACGAGATGGTAAGCAAGCTCCGGCGGGAACGCCAGGACTACATGACCCTGTTTCCCCGGCTCGACCCGGCCATCGTCAAAACAGTTTAGGGTCAAGTGGGGACAAACCGTAGGGGCGCAATTCATTGCGCCCTCAACCGACAGCCGGAAATGGGCGCGATAAATCGCGCCCCTACCTCAGATGGCGTAGTCGGAGGCCGATGATGGACCAACTGGAACTGATCCGCGAACTTGCCCGGGAAAACGCTTCGCGCATTGTCTTCTTGATTCTGGACGGCCTGGGCGGCATCCCGGTGACCGGCCAGGGCAAGACCGAGCTCGAACTCGCGCACCGGCCTCACCTCGACCGGTTGGCAACGGAAGGCGTGACCGGACTTCTCGACCCCATTGCGCCGGGCATCACCCCCGGCTCAGGCCCGTCCCACCTGGCCCTGTTCGGCTACGACCCGGTCCGCTACAACATCGGCCGGGGCGTGCTGGAGGCGCTGGGCATTGATTTCCCACTCGAGCATGGCGACGTGGCCATCCGCATCAACTTCTGCACGGTGGACCAGGACGGCGTGATCACCGACCGGCGCGCCGGCCGCATCTCCACCGAGAAATGCCGGACCCTGGCCGCGGAGCTGGATACGATCCAGGTCCCGGGCGCGCGGATTTTCGTGCGGCCGGTCAAGGAGCACCGCGCCGCCCTGGTGCTGCGGGCCCCGGGCCTGGGCTCGGCCCTCAACGACACCGACCCCCAGCTCGAGGGCCGGAAGCCGAACGCGCTCAGCCCGGGCGACGAGCCTTCGAAGAAGACCGTCGAGATCACCAACCGCTTCCTGGACCAGGCCCGCCGGGTCCTGGGCCCGCGCCACCCGGCCAACTTCCTCCTGCTCCGGGGCTTCGCCGCCTTCCACCGCTACCCCGGCTTTGCGGAATTGTATAAACTCAAGGCCGCGGCCATCGCCCAATACCCCATGTACAAGGGCCTGGCCCGCATGCTGGGCATGGAGATCCTGCCGGTGGGCGAAAAGCTGCCCCACCTGCTGGACGTGCTCGAGGCCCGGTTCCAGGAATTCACCTTCTTCTACGTCCACGTCAAGAAGACGGACAGCGCCGGGGAGGACGGCGACTGGGCGAGGAAGAGGGAGGTGATCGAGGCGGTGGACGGGCTGATCCCCCGGCTGGTCGCGCTCCAGCCCGAGGTGCTGGTGGTCACCGGCGATCACTCCACCCCGGCCGGGCTCAAGAGCCACTCCTGGCACCCGCTGCCGGCCCTGATCTGGAGCCGGACCGCCCGGCCGGACGAGGTCACCGAGTTCACCGAGCGCGCCTGCGCCCGCGGCGGACTCGGCCGCCTGCCCTCAACCTCGCTGATGCCGCTCGCGCTCGCCCATGCGCTCAAGCTGGAAAAATTCGGGGCCTGAGCATGGTCGCGGTTAAGTCATAAGTCAGTGTCTGACACCAATTTCTTCCGCCGCCTTCTTGCTTCGCTTGCCGCCTCGGTTTATCCGGGGCTCTGCCCGCTTTGCCAGACGCCCCTGGAAAAGGCCGACGCCCGCTTCTGCGCCCCATGCGAAGCCAGCCTGATTCCTCTCGGCCCTCCCCGCTGCCCCAAGTGCGGCGAGCCTTTTGTCGCGCCGGATACCGGCGATCACCTGTGCGGAAATTGTTCCCGGCGCAAACCTCCTTTCGCCCGCGCCCGCGCCTACGGGCTGTATCAAGGCGCGCTGGCCGAAGGCATCAAGCGGCTGAAGTTCTCCAACCACTTCACCCTGGACCGCCGCCTGGCCGTGTTGCTCGAGCAGGCCTTCATCGCCGAGATGAGCGGCACCGCCTACGACCTCATCATTCCGGTTCCTCTCCATCGCAAACGCCTGCGCCAGCGCGGCTTCAACCAGGCGATCCTGATTGCCTTGCCCTTGGCGCGCCACCACCATCTTCGCCTGGACCACCACAACCTCGTGCGCGTCCGCGACACGCCTCCTCAGTATGGCCTCAGCCGGCGCCAGCGCGAGCAGAACGTCCAGGGCGCATTTTCTCTGCGAGCGCCGAAAGCGATCGCCGGCCGGCGGGTGCTCCTGGTGGACGACATCCTCACCACCGGCGCCACCGCCCGAGAGTGCGCCCGCGCGCTCAGACGGGCCAAGGCCGCGAACATTGACGTGCTCACTCTGGCCCGGGCCGGAATGGCCCGGGCTCCGACCGGACCCGAGGAATCCGATCCGGGTGCGGGCGAAGAGGAAGCGTAAACCCGGCCGGCGCCGAGGCGTGAGAACCTGGCAAGTATTGTGCTATACTCGCGGCCATGAAGATCGGCGTGATTTCCGACACCCACCTGACCGGGCCGGGCCTGTCCGCCCGCAAGATCGCCTCGAAACTGATTTATACCACCGACAAGACGTTGGAAGAGTTGCACCGGGTCCTCAAACCCCATTTCCAGGACGTGAAACTCATCCTCCACGCCGGCGACGCGGTGGACCTCATTGTCTTCGAGATGCTCCAAACCTTCGCGCCGGTGAAAGGGGTGTTCGGCAACATGGACTCGCACGCGGTCCGCACCCGCTACCCCGAGAAAGACGTGGTCGAGGTCGAGGGCAGCCGGATCGGCCTGGTCCACGGCTGGGGCTCGCCCCACGGGCTCTCCGAGCGAGTCAAGGAATGCTTCGACGAATCGGTGGAGGTCATTATCTTCGGCCATTCCCACCGGGCCGAGATTGAAAAGTCCGGAAAAGTGCTGCTCTTCAACCCCGGCACGCCCACCGACCGCCGCTTCGCGCCTTATCTCTCCATCGGCATCCTCCACCTGGAAAACAAGGTCCGCGGCGAGATCATCCGCTTGGAATAAAGACCTTGAAGCGCTCGCTCATCTTTTCCCTTTTGCTGGGTTTGGCCTCCTGTTCCTTTCGGCCCACTGCCCTCGAACCTCCGCCCCCGGAACCTTATCCCTGGACCGTGATCCTTTATTTCGGGGTGGACAATGTCCAGTTCGGGGCTTTCCCCACCGACCTCTGGGGCCTCACCGACAACCTCCTGGCCGGCGGCGCCGCGCTGATGCGGCCGCAGGTGCCGGTGGTCATGCTCTACGACGGCACCCGGACCGGAGATTCCAAGATCATCGAGCTTAGCCGACGGGTGGTGATTGATGACCAGGGCGAGGTCATCCCCTCGGACACCCGGGAAGTCAATTACGGCGACCCGGCCACCATGGCCCGGTTCATCCTCTGGGTGGCCCGACGCTATCCGGCCCGCCATTATTTGCTGGGGCTGTGCCACCACTACGGCTGGGTGGGTTACAACACCGACGAGCGGAGCCCGGGCCCCTTGGGTATGGACATCCTGACCCTGGCCGAGCACGGCCAGGCCATGGACCAAGTCAAGGCCGCCGGCGTCCAGATAGACGTAATCTGGTTCGAGGCGTGCAGCATCACCATGCTGGAAAGCCTGTATCGCTACGGCCAGGACGCCCGGTTCGTGGTGGGTAACGAGGATACGATTGATTTTTACGAGCTGGTCACCCGCGCCGTGCGCATGGTGCGCTGGCTGTCCCGGCATTCCGAAGCGACACCCGAGGAGGTGGCGGAGCGGCTGGTGGCTGCTACGCCGGTCCTCACCCCGGCCCTGGCCTGGAACCAGCTCACTCCCCTCACCTATTCGATCAATCCGAAAAGCCCGGGCTACCGTAAGGGCAAACCGCTTATGCCCCAACTCTGGCTTCCCACCCAGTTCGCTTTTTCCGGGCCCGCGGTCCTGAAAGTGGCGCCGGCCCTGGACCGCCTGGCCCGGGCCTTGCTCCAAGAACTTCCCGGAAGCAGGCCCGTCATTCTTCAGGCCAGAGAGCAGGCGCGGGAATACACCCTTTCCCCCGAATACGTGGACCTGGTGGATTTTTGCGAGCAACTTAAGCGTCAAGCTCTCGGGCTGGAGATCGAGAGCGCTTGCCTGGAAGTCAAGCAGGCGGTGGAAGGCGCCGTGGCGGCCGCAAAGAAGTTTCAGAACGACCATCGGCATCACGGCGTCCTCATCCTCTTTCCCGCCCGCGGCCCGGAATACCTCCGGGCCATCGCCAACCCCTTTGACCCGGCCGACCACTATTCCAATTTGCAACTGGCCCGCGACACCCAATGGGACGAGTTCCTGGCCGAGTTGTGGGCGCAAGGAACTTAACAACGGTTCCGGCCTAGGGATTATCCGGGCCGGATGGAGAAAGTCGCTTTCTTCGCTGGGAAGGGTTGGCTTTGCGGTAGTCGTCGAGAAAGTTGTCCAACAGCTCTCCTACCTTGGTCCGCAGGGTGGGCACTTTGTCCGGGCTCAAGACCAACAGCATGTTTTTCTCCCACACCGAGGCGAACGCCACTCCGCGTTCGGCCGACTTTCGGGTCAAGGTAACCGGTTCCCGCAGATCCACGCTCAGAAAGGCGGCATACAAGGAAGGCTCGACGGGAAGCCCCATCAGGACGATCCGGATGTAGGGCAAGAAGGGGGGCTGAAGACAATCCACCGCGTCCGCCACCCGGATTCCGGCCTCCTCAAGCCGGCGCTTAACATCGCTCTTGACTTTTCGGCGAGTGACACCAAGCTTCTCAAAGGAATGTTCAACCTCCTCCACTTGCACGCACACTTCTCGCAATCCTTTGAGCGTGTCTTGGGGACGAAGAATCTGGATATTCGGAGCCGGGCTGCCCTCTTTGGCCGGCGGGGTAAAGACCTGCCCGCTGAGGCCGAGAGCCAGGAGCACGAGCAGCGCGATTCTCGCTTTCATCCTGTCCTCCTTTTTGAGCAAAGCTTGGGTTTCAAACCAGCAGGTATTGACGACGCGAAAATGTTTGAAAAAGGAAAAGGGCTGAGCTATTGCCGGATCGGCGAAAATTATTCCCGGGCGCTCGCGATGCCTTGTTTTAAACCGGACACGAACTCGCGCACCTGGTCCAAAAGCTCGGGCGAGCGGCCGTATTTCTCGATGACCTTGACCAGGGCCGAACCCACCACCACGCCCTCGGCGTGGCGGGCCACTTCCCGCGCCTGGTCCGGAGTCGAGATCCCGAAGCCCACGGCCACCGGCAGATCGGTCTGCTTTTTGATCCGGGCCACGTCACGCCCGATCGTCCGGCTCAATTCGCTCCGCGCCCCGGTCACGCCGGTCACGGAAACATAATAGACAAAGCCGGTGCCGGCGCGGGTCACGATCTTGATCCGCTCCTCCGTGCTGGTCGGCGCCAGGCAGTAAATCAGGTCCAGGCCCGCCCTGGCGCACTGCCGGCCCAGACCCTCCCCTTCCTCCGGCGGCAAGTCCACCACCAACACCCCGTCCACCCCGCTCTCCTGCGCCACGCTCACGAACCGCTCCTCCCCGTAGCGGAAAACCGGGTTGTAGTAACCAAAAAGCAGGATGGGGAGCTGGCTCTGCCGGCGCACCCGCTCGACCAAGCTGAAGATCGCGTCCAGCGAGAACGGGTTCCGGAGCGCCCGGTCCGAAGCCGCCTGGATGGTGGGCCCGTCGGCCATCGGGTCGGAGAAGGGGACGCCCAGCTCCAGGATATCGGTCCCGGCCTCTTCCAGGCAATGGATCAGGCGCTCGGTGACGGCGAGGTCCGGGTCCCCGGCGGTGATGTAAGTGACCAGCCCGGCCCGGCCCTGTTTTTTCAAGGCGGCGAACTTATCCGTGATGCGACTCATGACCCGCGTATTGTGCCAGAGCCGGGCGAGGCTGTCAATTGTTAAACCTGGGAATTCGCGCACAGAAAGGAGAAAGGATGACTTCGAACCCTATCTGAAGGCCAAAGCACCTGGATCAAGACTTCCGCTATCCCCGCAATCCCCGGCGCTTGAGTTCCCCCATCAAAAAGCCCGCGGCCAGCGGCACCGCCTCCTCGTTGGCCGGGCCTTCGTATTCCATGGAGAGGAAGCCGTCGTAGCCGGCCGCGGTCAGGATATCAAAAATCCGCTCGTAGTCCTGCTTCAGGTCCTTCCCATCCTCGTCCACTTCATACAGTTTGGCATGGACGAGCGCGGCGTGAAAGGCCACCCGCTCCAGGGCCGGGTAACCGTTCCACGCGGGCGTGTCCACGAGGTAATCGCCGGTGTCGAGCGTCACTTTCAGGTGCTCGGAGTTGACCTCCCGCAGGATCTGGAGGATGTCGTCCGCGGTCCGGGTGAAGCCGTTGTGGTTGTGGTTTTCCAGGGCGAGCACGATCCCGGCCTTTTTCGCTTCCCGGGCCAGCGCCTGGAGGTGGCCGACCATCTCCGGCCACAGCCGCCCCCGCTCGCGCTCGTAGAGCAAGGGGTTGCCCACGCCCGGCCAGCCGGAGAAGACCCGGAGCACCGGCGCGCCCAGCTCCTGGGCCAGGCCGATCCATTGCGAGACCTTCTTGCGGTTGGCCGCGCGCTGGCTCTTTTCCGGGAGCCCGAAGTCGTTGCTGACCGAGACCGCGGCCACCTCCAGGTGAAGCCGGCGGCAGGCCTTGCTCACGCTCTGGAGATAGCGCCGGGAAAGGGAGGGGAAGTGGATGTCGAGGAGCTCGACCCCGTTGAGGCCCAACTCGCCGCAAAGCTCGAGCCAGTCCATCTGGCTCATCTCGCCCTTGGAGAGGGCCCAGTGATACGACCAGGAAGACATGGCCAGCTTCATCGCACTTCTCGCTTATCCGTAAGAATTTTGGATTTTTGATTTTCGATTTTAGATTGAAATCCGACCGCTAATCCAAAATCTAAAATCTAAAATTGCCGGCCCAGCCAAAGCTGATAGGGCTTCTTGCCCTTGGGCGGTTTAAAGGGCAGGTTGACCCAGCGGCCGAGCCGCGCCGAGGCATAGCCCGCGAACAGCGCCTCCAGCACGTGCCGGCCGTCTTCGCCGGTTTCGATCGGCTGGCGCTCCTTCTGGATGCAGTCCACCACGCAGGCAAACTCCGCCGGGTAGCCATACATCTCGTGCTCCTGGTAGATGGTAAAGCTCCAGCCCTTGGTGTCCGGCGCCTTTTCCGCCGCGTAGCCGTAGCCGGGCCGGCTGTAGGTGCGGAGCGCGGAGCCGTAAACCAGGTCCGCGTAAGTGACGCCCAGGGTGCCGATGATCTCGGCCCGGTCGTCCAGCCCGCCCCGCAGCGCCCAGGAGTTCTCCAGCACCGCCCGCGCCCCGCCTTCGAACTCCACGATCGCCACCGAGTCGTCTTCGCCCCTGGTCTTCTTCCGGTGATAGAACCGGCCTAAGCTCGCGAACACCCGCTTGATCCTTGGCTTCCCCAGAAGCCAGCGGGCGAACTCGAGGCCGTGGCAGCCCATGTCCATGAACGCGCCCCCGCCCGAGCGGCGCACGTCCCAGAACCACGCCGCGTGCGGCCCGAAATGGCTCTCGCGCTGCTTGACCAGGAAGACCTTGCCCAGCGCGCCCTCCTTGACCAGCTCCCGCGCCCGCACATACTTGGGCGCAAAGCACAGGTTCTCCCCGTAAAACAGTTTGACCCCGGCTTTTTTGCACGCGGCGATCATCCGGTCGGCCTCGTCCAGGGTCAGGCACAGCGGCTTCTCCACGAACACGTGCTTGCCCGCCCGGGCCGCCTTGACCGTGAAGGAGGCGTGCAGGTCATTGGGGATGCCGAGCGTGATCAGGTCTAATTCCGCGCGCTTGAGCATCCGGTCGAAGTCGGTGAACACCTCGGGCCGGCCGAACGCTTTCGCAAACTTTTTTCCGCTGCCCGCATTACGGGAATAGACGGCGGTAATCTCCGCCTGCGGGCACCGGCTCAGGGCATGGGCATGCAGGTGCCCGACAAACCCGGTCCCGCACAGGCCCACTTTTACCTTCTTCATCTTTCGCCCTCCTCTCTTGCCCCGGCCATCCCTGATAGTTCTAGCATACCCGCCCGGCCAAATTCAAGGAGCCGGAAAAAATTCGCAGCCGGGTTCTTCCTTGACACTCCGACTTGGGCAGGGTAAAGTGAAGCCCTATTTCTATCAGGGGAAAAGTATGACCAAGCACCCGATTAAAATCGCACCCTCTCTTCTCTCCGCGGATTTCGGCCGGTTGGCCGAGGAAGTGGCGGCGGTGACCGAGGCCGGCGCGGACTGGATCCACCTGGACATCATGGACGGGCATTTCGTGCCCAACCTGACCATCGGGCCGATGGTGGTCAAGGCGGTGCGCCAGGCCACCCGCTTGCCGCTGGACGTGCACCTGATGATCGAGTCGCCGGAGCGATCTCTCCCGGCGTTTGCCGAAGCCGGGGCGGACGTCTTGACCGTGCACGTGGAAGCCTGCGTGCACCTGCATCGGGTGGCGCACCAGATCCGGGAGCTGGGCGAGGGGCTGGGCCGCCGGATCAGCGCCGCGGTCTCGCTCAACCCGGCCACCTCTCTCTCCACCCTGGACGTGATCCTGCCCGACGTGGACCTGGTCCTGGTCATGTCGGTGAACCCCGGGTTCGGCGGCCAGAGCTTTATTGAGAGCACCTTGGAGAAGATCCGCGAGCTTCGCCACTGGATTACCGAATTGGGTCTGCCCACCCAGATCGAGGTGGATGGCGGGGTCACGGTGAAAAATGCGCCGGCCATTGTCCAGGCCGGGGCGGATATCCTGGTGGCCGGGAACACGGTTTTTACCAGCCCGGATTATCGGAAGACCATCGCCGAGTTACGCGGGGCCTCCCCGGCCGGAAAAAAGGGGGGAAAGGGTCGCTCCATGCCTCCCCCTTAAAAAATTTGACTGAGCGGGAACCTTGTGATAGGATTATCGGTCTAATCGAGGGAGTGGATACCCTCAACCCGAGGAAGGAGTCAAACCCATGAATCAGGCGAGCAAACTTTTTATCAGTCTGGCTTTATTCGTGCTGTTTTCCGGCATGATCGTTTCCTGCAGCAAGTGCGGAAAACCAGCCGGGCCCGAGGCCCAGCAGCCGGAGACCCAGGCCGGCGCCACGGCTCCGGCGGTGGCGACCACTCCGGCACCCCAGCCGACCGTGCCGCCCCAGGAGGGCACGGGCAAGAAGCTCACCCCGGAAGAGTTCTATAACCTGATGTTCGAGCGGCAGGAGATCTCGCTCGACTTCCAGAAGAAGCGGCTGGATATCCTCAAGCAATACGGCAGCTATACCGAGGAAGCGCGCAAGGAGTTGATGACTGTCAACAACGATACCGCGCAAGCCCAGCGCGCGGTGATGGATAAATACGGCATCAACTACATTGACCTGCGCAATGCCATGCAGGATCAGGAAATGCAAAAGGCCAACAACGAGTATATGAAGGCTCACCCCGAAATCCAGGAAAAATTCAAGCAGAACCGGGAGCGGCAGATGGAGCTGTCCAAGGAGCTGCAGCCTTACGAGGAAAAGGCGCGCGAAGAAATGCGCCAGCAAGCTCCCGCCGCCCCGGCGCCGGCCCCCGCTCCGGCAACGAAACCGGCCAAATAACCTTGTAACCTTCGACTTCATCCCATCAGGGGTCGCTCGGGCGGCCCCTTTTTTATGCCTCTGGCCGGAGATTGACGATCCCCTGCGGCCAGGCTAAACTGTTATCACCGTGAAGAAATTTTCCCTGCAGGGGCTGCTGGCGGCGGCCGAGCCGGTCATGGTCCAGGCCCTTCTCGAAGACCTGGGTCGGGGCGACCGCACCAGCCTGGCCCTGGTGCCGGAAGATTGCCTGGCCCAGGCCAAGCTGATCGCCAAGTCCGATTTCATCCTGGCCGGATGGCCGATCGCCAAAAAGGTGTTTACCCTCCTGGACCCCGAACTCCGCATTCAGGCCGCGGCTCGAGACGGCCGCAAGGTCAAGGCCGAAGAGTGCCTGGCCCTTCTCTGCGGCCGGGCCCGGCCCCTGCTCGTGGCCGAGCGGACCGCGCTCAATTACCTGCAGCAGCTCTCCGGCATCGCCACCCTCACCGCAAGGTTTGTCCAGGCGGTCCAGGGCACCCAGGCCCGGATCGCGGCCACCCGCAAGACCCACCCGGGCCTCATGCGGCTGGAAAAATACGCGGTGATGGTCGGAGGCGGCGTCCCCCACCGGCTCGGGCTTGGCGACGGCATCCTGATCAAGGACAACCACCTGGCCCTGACCGGGAGCATTGGCGAGGCGGTGCGCAAGGCCCGGGCCGCGGCCGGCAAGCGCATCCGGGTGGAGGTGGAGGTCGAGGACCTGGACCAATTGGACCAGGCCCTGGCCGCGGGCGCGGATATCATTCTGCTGGACAACATGAGCCTGGCCCAGATGCGCCGGGCCGTGAACCGGGTCAGGGGCCGGGCCTGGCTCGAGGCCTCCGGCGGCGTCACGCTCGGCAACGTCGCCCGGGTGGCCCGGACCGGGGTGGACCTGATCTCCGTGGGCGCGCTCACCCATTCCGCCCCGGCGGTGGATATCAGTCTTGAAATCGAGCCCTGGCAAAGAGGATAACCGCCTCTCGGCCGAAGCGATCCGCCGGCCCGGCGGCCGGCTGGGACACACGGTGATCGTGCTCCCGGAGGTCGGGTCCACCAACGACGAGCTTAAGCGCCGGGCCGAGGCCGGCGCCCCGGAAGGAGTGGTGATCCTAGCCGAGTCGCAAACCCGGGGCCGGGGCCGGCTGCAGCGGCGCTGGGAATCGCCGCGCGGGAAGGACCTGCTGGCTTCGGTACTGCTCCGGCCCGGGTTGCCGGCGGAGCAGGCCTTCCGGATCACGCTCCTGGCCGGGGTGGCGGTGGCCGAGACCCTGGCCCGGGATTACGGGCTTCAGCCGAGGATCAAGTGGCCCAACGATGTCCTGGTCCGGGGCCGCAAGCTCTGCGGCATCCTGGCCGAGCTCCGGGCGGAAAAAGGTAAGATAAATTACATCATTCTGGGCCTGGGAATAAACCTCAACCTGGAGGCGGAAGACCTGCCGGCCGAGCTGCGCCCCCTGGCCGGCTCGGTCCGCCAGGAGCTTCATCGGCCGGTGGACCGGGCCGCCTTTGCCCGGGATCTCCTGGCGGGGCTGGAGAGCCGCTACCAGGCGCTCTTGGCCGGCCGCTTTTCCGAGCTGCTTTCCGCCTGGCACCGCTGGGCCGCGCTCGAGGGGCAGGAGGTGACCGTGGGCCTGGGGCAGGAGACGATCTCGGGCCTGGCCCTGGGGCTGGACCAAGACGGCGCGCTCCGGGTGTGGGATTCCATGGCCGGGATCGAGCGCCGGATTGTGGCCGGAGATGTGCAGTATCTCCGGGAACAGGGAGGCTGAGGCCGAAGATGTTACTGGTCATTGACGTGGGCAACAGCAATATCGCGATCGGGATCTTTGACCACGAGACCCTGCTCGAGCACTGGCGCCTGGGCACCGACGTGGGCAAGACCACCGACGAGTTCGGGATCCTCTTCCAGGAGCTTTTGGTCTTCAGCCAGGTGCGGCGCGAGCAGATCCGCGGCATCGTCATTGCCAGCGTGGTCCCGCCCCTGCTCTATCCGCTCGCCGGCCTGGCCCGCAAGTATTTCGGAATCGAGCCCCTGGTGGTGGAGCCCGGGATCAAGACCGGGATGACCATCCATCTCGACAACCCCCGGGAAGTGGGCGCCGACCGCATCGTCAACGCCGTCGCCGGCTACGAAAAATACCAGACCGCCTTGATCGTCATTGACTTCGGGACCGCCACCACCTTTGACTTTGTCTCCAGCTCGGGCGCCTTCGAGGGCGGTGTCATCTCGCCGGGCCTGATGATCTCGGCGGAAGCGCTGTTCCAGCACGCCTCCAAGCTGCCCCGGGTGGAACTGGTCCGGCCCCGCTCGACCTTGGGCAAGAACACCATTACCGCCATGCAAGCCGGAATCGTGCTCGGCTATGCCGGCCTGGTGGACGCCCTGATCCGGGGTCTCAAGGCGGAGATCAAGGAGAGCTATCCCCAGGAACCCGTGCCCAAGGTGATCGCCACCGGCGGCCTGGTGGAACTGATCGCCCGGGAGTGCCCGGCGATCGAGGTGGTGGACGAGCACCTGACCCTGGACGGCCTGCGTATCGTCTATCGCCGCAACCGCGAGCCCGGAAAAGCCAAAACCGGACCCGCCTGACGATTAGGGGATTGGTCCCCTCTTTCCTTTACGCGGCGAGGATGCTTTCCTCGGCACCGGCGTCCAGTCGGAGCGGTCTGCTTTCTGAAATGAATAGAATATCCTTTGAGACCTCACGGGGCAAGCATAAAAAATGGCTTGACCTCTCCAGCAAAAAATTGTAAAATTTATTGTTTAAGAGAGGAGGGGCTTGTGGCGCGGGAGGAGGGTTTTGCCCGCGGTCGAGGCATCTTCTATCCAGAGGCGCCTCTGCGACGGACGGAAATGACCTTTCCAGGCGGCCAGCGGCTGCGGACCAGCGGCGCGGAAGCGGAATCCGGGGTTGAGAGAGCAAGGAGGAATGACCATGCCGGATGAATTTTCCTTGGAAGGCGAGGGACTGGAACCCGAAGCCTCTTTGGACGATTTCTTCCAACCTTCCACCGAGCCCACCCGGCCCACAGCCACCGCGCCGGTCAAGGGCGCCAAGGTAGCGCCTTCGGACACGCGCTTGCCCGTGGACCGGGACAAACCCTTCCCTCCAGAAGCATCCGAGCAACCCCCGCAACTGGAAATCAGCGACCTGGAACCCGAACCGGAAAAAAAGGCCGGCGGCTTGTTCTCCAACAAGCTCCTGCTGGTCCTCATTGCCGTCCTGATCGTCGCCGTCGTCGGCGCCGGCTCCTTTTTTGCTTACACCATGTTCTTCAGCCCGAAAGAGGAATTAGCCGCGACCACGCCGCCTCCGCCCCAGCCCCAGCCCGCACCAACCCAGGAAACTCCGGCGCCGCCACCGGCCGCGGAAAAGGCCGAAGCCAAGACTCCTTCGGCGCCACCAGGCACGACCCCGGCTGAAGGCCAGGCCGCGGCTCCCTCCAAACCGGAAAAGAAAAAGAAAGGCGAGGCGGCCCCGGCTCCGGCCGAGCCTGCGGCAAAGCCGGAGAAACCCCAGGCCGCAGCCAAGGGCAAGCCTGCCCCAAAGCCTCCGGCCGCGGGCAAAGAATCCGCGGCCAAGCAGCCGGAAGTCAAGAAGGCGCCCAGCCCGCCGCCAGCCCCGCCGCCGAAAGTGGCCCTGGCCGGCCGCGGGCCCTACCGCATCCAGGTCGGCGCGTATGCCCTGGCCGAAAGCCAGGTCGAGCCGGTCAACAAGCTCAAGGAACTGGGATTGACGGACTACAACTTTGTGCCCAGGGACCAGAAGGTCCATCTCTATGACGTGGCGGTGGGCAAAGCGCTGGACAAGGCCAAAGCCGACGACCTGGCGAAAAAGTTAACGGACATGAACTTTGCGCCCCGGCTGGAGCCGGACGGCGCCGGCTCCAAGGTGATCGCTTACAGTTACGGCAACCGCAACGATGCGGACCGGGCCAAGGCCAAGATCGAGCGCGCCGGCCTGGGCAAGGCTTCGATCTCGAGCTCGAACCGGACCATGACCTTGCAGCAACTGCGCGTGGGACATTTCCCCTCCCAGTCCGCGGCGCAAGAAACCCTGTCCCGGCTGCGCCAAGCCGGCTTTCGACCCGTTATCGTCCGCGAGCCTTAACCGACATGAGCCCCCTCAGCCGGCAGAGCTTCTCGCCCTCACCCGCGATCCTGCGCTTTGTGGGGGCGGAAATCCCGCGCGAGGCCAAGCTCCTGGCCGCGCGGGGCACCCTGCCGGTGCCGCCCAAGGACCTGGTGGACGCGCTCTATTTCCTGACCCGGGATCCCGACCCGGAAATCGCCCAGTCCGCGGAGCAGAACCTGTTGGGCATGCCGGTGGGCGTGCTCAAGGGCGTGCTCGCCGATGCCGCCGCTCATCCTCTGATCCTGGACTTCGTGGCCCGCAAGCTCTCGCTCGACTCGGAGCTGCAGGAAGCGATCGCCCTCAACCGGGTCACCGACGACGACACCATCGTCTTCCAGGCCGGTCTGCCCAACAAGCGGGTGGTGGACATCATCTCCTCCAACCAGCTCCGCATCTTGCGCACGCCCAAGATCGTGGACGCGCTCAGCGAGAACGTGCTCACCGGCGCTTCGGTGATTGACCGGGTGCTCAGGTTCGTGGCCATGGAGACCGCCAAGTCCATGCCCGCGGCTCCGAAGAAGGGCGAGGGCATGGAGGTGGAGATCGAGCGGGTGGAAGGCGGGGAGGAAGGGTCTGAGGCTCTCGAGGAAGTGCCGACGGTGACCGGCGGAGAAGAGATCGAGGCGGTGACCATTGGAGAGGGCGAGAAATACGAGTCGGGCTGGGCGAGTATAACCTTCCACGAGGACCTGCTCAAGGAAAAGGCCTTTGCCAGCGAGGAAGACCAGGAGGAGGACTCTCGCAGCCTTTACACCAAGATCCAAAACATGGGGGTGGCCGAGAAAGTGAAGCTGGCGATTATGGGCAACGGCTCGGCCCGGGCCCTGCTCATCCGGGACTCCAACAAGGTGGTGGCCACGGCCGTGATCAAGAGCCCCCGCATCAGCGAGGGCGAGGTGGAGGCCATCTCCCGGTCGCGGGCGGTGAGCGACGAGATCATCCGGTATATTGCCAACAACAAGGACTGGACCAAGAGCTACCAGATCAAGCTTAACCTGGTGAACAACACCAAGACTCCGCTCTCGGAGACGCTGAAATTCATCAACCACCTGCGGGACAAGGAGCTGCGGGACCTGTCCCGCAGCCGCAATGTCCCCAACCAGGTGGCCACGGCCGCCCGCCGGCTGATGCAGAAACGGGAAGAAGCCAGCAAGGGCCGCAAGCCCACCAAGCATTAAGCGGGCCGGCCCGAAGGAGCGAGAATGGCTGTTCTCGACCATGCCAAAAAAGAAGTCAACGCCAAGATCGTGTATTACGGTCCCGGCTTGTCGGGCAAGACCACCAACCTCCATTACATTTATTCCAAGCTGATGCCCGAGCACCGGGGCGAGCTGATGACCCTTTCCACCAAAAGCCACCGCACCCTCTTCTTTGATTTCCTGCCGGTGGAGCTGGGCGAGGTCAAGGGCTACAACACCCGTTTTTACCTGTATACGGTGCCGGGCCAGATCTTTTACAACAACATCCGCAAGGAAGTGCTCAAGCAGGTGGACGGGATCGTGTTCGTGGCTGATTCCCAGGCCAAGATCAAGGCCGAAAACCTCCAGAGCTTCCAGAACCTGGAGGAGAACCTGGCCGAGATGGGCCGCAGCCTCAAGGATATCCCCCATGTCTTCCAGTATAACAAGCGGGACCTGCCCGAGCTGCAGGGGTTGGAAGACCTCCACCGCCAGCTCAACAAATACAACGCGCCCTTTTTCGAGGCGGTGGCCACCAACGGCACCGGCGTGCTCAAGAGCCTGACCACCATCTCCAAGATGGTCTTGAAAAAGCTCCGCGAGACTCCGCAATTCGCCCAGAAAGAAGAGACCGCCGGACCGGAGGAAGCCTACGGGCTTTCCGATGAGTTCCTGGTCATGAGCCGGCAAGAGGCCATGCGCCTGCGCGCCCAGGCGCCGGCCGCCCCTCCGGCGAAACCCGCCGCGGCTCCTGCAGGGGCGCGGGTGCCCTCACCCGCGGCTCCAACTCCGGCCAGGCCCGCCGCTGCCCCGGCCGGGGCGCGGGTGCCCTCACCCGCGGCGCCAACTCCGCCCAGGCCCGCCGCTGCCCCGGCAGTGGCGCGGGTGCCCTCACCCGCGCCGCCTCCGGCCGTCAAAGCCGCCCCGGCCGCGGCCAAGCCTCCTGCACCGGTTCCGGCAGTGGCGCGGGTGCCCTCACCCGCGACTCCCCCAGCGGCCAACCCCAAGCCGGTGCAACTGGTGCTGGCCCGGTGGGGAACTCCCCAGGCCGCGGGGCCCAATGCCCTCAAGATCCCTCTCACCTTTCGCGATCAGACTACGGGCCAGGAGTTCTCCAGCACGCTCACCATCTCGCTCGAGGCCCTGCTGGCCAAATAAGACTCCCGAGGCGGAAACCCAGGCATGCTCGATCTGAAATGGGTCTTGGAACATCTTGAGGAGGTGGAAAAGCGCTTGGCCACCCGCGGCCAAACTTTCGACCTTAATCCATTAAGGCAATTAGATGTTGAAAGGCGAAGACTACAACAGGAGATTGATGAAAAAAGAAGTCGGCGAAAACTTGTTTCAAAAGAAATCGGTCGGCTTATGCGCGATGGAAAAAATGCCGAGGCGGAACGGCTTAAAGCTGAAGAAAAAGAGCGCTCTGACAAAATCCAAGAGCTGGAGCAAGAACAGCTTAATCTGGAATCCAAACTCCGCGAGCAACTGCTGGTGATCCCCAACCCGCCGGACCCCTCGGTGCCGGTCGGTCCCGACGCCTCGGGCAACGCGGTGCTCCGCACCTGGGGCGAGCCGAGAAAATTCAATTTCGAGCCAAAAGACCATGCCGAGCTGGGCGAGCGACTGGGCATCTTGGATTTCGAGCGGGGAGCCAAGATCGCCGGCGCCCGCTTCACCCTGCTCCGCGGGCTGGGCGCCCGGCTGGAATGGGCCTTGATCTCCTTCTTCCTGGATCTGCACACCCGCGAGCACGGTTTCACCGAAGTGATGCCGCCCTTTATGGCCAACCGGGAATCCTTGATCGGCTCGGGCAACCTGCCCAAGTTCGAGGCGGATCTGTTCAAGGTGGACCCGTTCGGCTATTACCTGGTGCCGACCGCGGAGGTGCCGCTGACCAACATTTACCGGGACGAGATCCTGGCGGAGGCAGACTTGCCCATCCGGCTGTGCGCCTACACGCCCTGCTTCCGCAGCGAGGCCGGCAGCTACGGCAAAGACACCCGGGGCCTGATCCGCCAGCACCAGTTCAACAAGGTCGAGCTTTATGCCTTTTCGCATCCCGAGCGTTCGATGGAGGAACTGGAGAACCTGACCCGCGCGGCTGAGCGGGTCTTGCAACTCTTGGAGCTGCCCTACCGGGTGGTGGCGCTCGCGACCGGCGACCTGGGCTTTGCCGCGGCCAAAACCTACGACCTGGAGGTCTGGCTCCCGGCGCAAAACACCTTTCGGGAAATATCCTCTTGCTCGAACTGCAAGGATTTCCAGGCGCGGCGGGCCAACCTCCGCTTTCGCCCGGCCGGCCAAAAAAAGGGCACTGAATTCCTGCACACCCTGAACGGCTCGGGCCTGGCCGTGGGCCGCACCCTGGTCGCGATCCTGGAGAACTTTCAGCAGGCCGACGGCTCCGTCGCGATCCCCCAGGTCTTGCAAAACCGCATGAACGCGGAGAGCATTCCGCCCGGGTAACCGCCATGGACCTGCCCGCCCTGCTCGCCGAGCGAAAAGACCGGATTTTTCTCGAGCTCCCCGCCGGCCAGGGCCGCATCCCCTGCCTGACCGCGCGCGGAAGATGCCTGGCCGAGGCCTGGGAAAATTCCCTGCTCGCGGTCTATGCCTACGGCTGCGAGATCCGCACCGAATACGACCGCAAAGATTCCGCCGGGAATTTCCTGGACCCGCCGAGCCGGGACTGCACGATGCGGCTGATCGTGGAGGAGCCGCTGGCCGAACCCATGATCCACCGCTGTTTTCCGGGCGGGCTGGACTCGCTCGAGGAATATCGGCAGGAGGTGCTGGACGGGATCAAGGACCATTGGGTGCGCGATCCCGACGACCCGGAGGACGAGCGCTGGGAATACACTTACCACGAGCGGCTGTTCCGCTACACCGTGCCCGGGAAGGAGGGGGCGGTGGATCAGTTGGCCGCGGTGGTGGAGGGATTGGCCCGCTCGCCCATCAGCCGGCGCTGCCAGGCGATCACCTGGAAGGTCTGGGAGGACACCGGCATCCACGACCCGGCTTGCATGCAGAGCCTATGGTTTCGAATCTTGCCGGATGAGGACGGCGTCTGGCGGCTGAACCTGAACGTCCGCTTCCGCTCCCGCGACGCTTACGACGCGGCCTTCATGAACTGCTTCGCCCTGATCCTGCTCCAGGAGCGGGTGGCCCGGCAACTCTCGGAAAAGACCGGCCGCGAAGTCCGCCTCGGCCGCTACTTGGACGAATCGGACTCCTTTCACATTTACGGCTCCAAGCTGCGCGACTTCGAGGACCGGTTCCTCAAGCAGGTGATGAGCCGCAGCTTTGAGCAGCGCACCTGGACCCGCGCCTTTGCCGAGCCGTTCTTTGCCGAAGCCCGGCCCCGCATCCGGGAGAAGATCGCGGCCCAGGACCGCCAGCGCCGGCGGGAAGATTGAAAGAGTTTCCTCACCGAGACACCGAGCGCACAGAGTAAAAAAAGTTTCGGCTCCTCTTAAGAATCTGTGGGTAAAAGCATGCCTGGCTCGAGATCAAGCTTGGTTTCGACCCCCCAATCCTCGAGGGGAGCCTCTTTTTTTTTATTTGACAGGTTCGCAAGGGTTGTGGTAAAAATGAATCGTCGTTCAGTTTTATCCGGGTAGTAGTATCCGCCTCGGTAGAATTGGAAGTTTCATGAAAAGGAGAAATGAGTGATGAAAGAATGTGTGATTGTGGATGGGGTGAGAACGCCGAACGGCCGGGCTCACAAGGAGAAAGGGTGGTTCCGCAACAAACGTCCGGATGAGCTGTTGAGCGCGGTTTATGCCGCGCTGTTCCAGCGCAACCCCCAGGTCAAGCCGGATCAGGTGGAAGCGGTGTTCGTGGGCACCGCCAACCAGAGCGGCATGTGCAACGACATTGCCCGCCTGGGCTGGCTGGCTTCCGGCCTGCCGGTGAACGTGGCCACCAACGGCATCAACCAGCAGTGCCCCTCGGGCATGGCCGCCACCGAGCACTGCGCCCGGGCTATTATGTGCGGCGAGGGCGACATTTACATCGCGGCCGGGGTGGAGGACATGATGAACGTGCCCATGGGCTTTAGCATTGACTTCCCGCCCCGGATCGCCAAGTTCTACAGCCCCATGGAGCTGCCCATGGGCATGACCGCGGAGAAGGTGGCGGTCCAATATAAGGTCAACCGGCAGGACACCGAGACCATGGCTTACTGGAGCAACAAGCGGGCGGCCGAGGCGCGGGACCAGGGCAAGTTCAAGAACGAGATCGTGCCGGTGGAAGGCGTGAAAGACGATGGCTCACCCTTCCTGGTCGAACACGACCAATGGATCCGGGACGACGTGAACATGGAGAAGATGGCCACCCTCAAGCCCGCGTTCAAGCCCGACGGCATCGTCACCGCAGCCACCTCCTCCCCGCTCACCACCGGCGCCTGCGCGCTCCTGCTCCTGGAGCGGAGCAAGGCCGACCAGCTCGGCTGCAAATACCACCTGAAATACAAGGCCGGGGCCATGGTCGGCTGCGACCCCACGATGATGGGCATCGGTCCCCTCTTCGCGGCGCGCAAGGTGCTGGAGCGCACGGGCCTGACCGCGAAGGACATTGACGTGGTCGAGTTGAATGAGGCCTTCGGCACCCAGGCCCTGGCCGTGCTCCGGGAACTGGGCATCGAGCAGAACGCGCCCTTCAAGAAGACTAACCTCTGGGGCGGGGCTTTGGCCCTGGGCCATCCCCTGGGCGAGTCCGGCGCCCGGGTCATCATCACCCTCAACAACATCATGAAGACCGACAAGAAGGACGCCAAGCTCGGATTGGCCATGCTCTGCGGCGGCTTCGGCAACGCCAACGCCAGCATCTGGGAGGCGGTGAAATAGGAGAACAGACATTCCGGTCTGTTACCCTTCAGAACTTACGGGTTGGGTGGTAGAGGGGCACGGCTGGCGGCTCGACTGCCTTCGACAGGCTCAGGCCCCGAGCTTGCCGAGGGGAGCTCGCCGAAGTCCGTGCCCCGATTTTTTTTAAACCCGGAAAATGCAATTAGAATTTAACCACCAAGACACAAAGGCTCTAAGTCAGAATGATTTCTTGGCAATTCGGCTGAATTTTTTTCGCAATCCAAGTTGACCCCTCGCGCCCGTACTCAGTGGTCTCAACCGGTTTATTCTTGGTGTCTTTGTGCCTTTGTGGTTAAAAATCTTTTTTTCAACTGCAAGATTCGGGTTAAAGATGCAGGTGAAGTGGAACGGAGCCGGTCCCCGGGAATCAACTGGGCTGAAGCAGGAGGACTCAGCTATTTCTTGGTCGGAGGAGAGATGCCGGAGGTGCGGGCGAGTTTGGCCGGCCCGAATTCTTTCAAAGAAATTTCGGAGAGGTAGCGCTCGAGGTTGCGGACGCGCACGGGCAGAGCCTGAGAGGGAAGCGGCAGGGGCCGGCGTTCGCGGTCCAAGGCGGAGCGCAAGGCCATCAGCTTAAAGATGCGCAGTTGGTCTTTTTGCTCTTCCTGAAGCATCTCCAGGTTAAGGCTGTCGCGGACGCGGAGGATGGTGGGACGGTCGCACTCGCAGGAAAAAATGGCCCTTGGCTCCGGAGACTCAGGATGGAGTTCAAATTTGATAAATTTATATTCTTCCAGGCAGTTGGGGCAAATCAAGTATGACTCCGCTTCATCAACATTTTGCGCTTGATCGGATATTATTACCAATATCTTGTATCTTGTCAAGAGAAATCTTCACTTCCAGTCATTTTTTCTTTATATCCAATCAGTTAAAGGTTAAATTTTTTTAATTAGTCTGCTCATTAAAACCAGTGAGATCACACAAAATAGAGATCCAGCCATTTTTTATTATCTTATCGAAAGATAAATGTCTTCTTGGCTGGTTTTTTATGGAAGCAAGGAGGCATGAGGGTGGTGCCCCTTTGATTGGTTGATCTTTTCTAACCATTTGAATTTATTAGTGAATATTTGAGGTCAGACCACGTTTGTTAGATTAAGGATGTCTTGCCACCTGTTTCACTTCATGGGCATAGGCCTCGAGCGCCTGGTCCACGCTCATTTGTCCGGTGGCGATGCGCTCGGTCAGGAGCTGAACCTGGAAGGAGATTTCCTGGTATTCGGGCAGTCCGGGCCGGGAGGTGGTGACGGGCATCAGCGCCTCCGCGGTCTCGGCGATAAACCGATTTTTCCGCACCTGGGGCAACGCGGCCAGGTCGCGCCGGGTGGGAGTAAAGGGTTTCTTGGCAAAGAGGCGCGCCTGGCGGTCCAGGGTATTGAGCGCGGCGATCACCTTCCAGGCCCGCTCCGGCTGGGAGCAGTTGGGGTTAATCACCAGGCCGTCCCCCCCGGAGATCGAGACCCAGTTCATGGCGCCGGTCTCGCCGGCCGTCTCCCGGGGCATGTAGGCCCAGCCGATGCGCTGGTCCCGGTCCGGGATCCCCCAGGTGCCGGTCGGCTCGATCACCGAGTTGTAGAACCATGTGCTCTCCAGGTAGATGGCGATCCGGCCTTTCTGGAACCGCTCAAAGGACTTGTCCCGCGCCTTGGCCGACACCTGGAGCTCGGCATCGGCCAGCTTGTCCGTCTGGTAGATGCGGCGGTAGAACTCCGCGGCCTGGCGCAAGGCCGGGCTGGACGCGATCCACTGCCGGCCTTCCGGGTCATAGAGCCGGCCGCCCGCCCCCAGCAGGACCATGTAAAAGCCCTGCATGGTGGTTGCCTCGCCCATTTCCACCCCGGCGTCCACTTGCAGGGGCGTGACCCCCGGCTGGCTGGCTTTGATCTTTTTCGCCGCGGCGATGATGTCGTCCCAGCTCCGGGGCTGCCAGGGCAGCGGGATCCCGGCCGCCAAAAGGATGGGCTGGTGAAAGTAGAGGAGCCGCAGGTCGGCGTTCCAGACCACGGTGTAGGTGTGGCCGGCATACTGGCCCATCTTTTGGACGCCTTGGTAATACTGGTCGCGGTCGGGCCAGGCTTGGTAATAGGAATCCAGCGGGAGCAGGAATCCGGCTTCGGCGAACTCCGGGATCCAGAACTGGTCCAGGTCCAGGATGTCCGGCCCTTTGCCGCTCTTGATATCCAGGGCGGCGCGGGCCTTGAAGTCCTGGTCCGGGATCCCGGCGCTCTGGTAGCGGACCGGGAACCCCAACTCCCGCTCCACCTCGGGCAGCACTTCCTCATACCACTCCGCGACCTGGGAGTTGATCCCGCCCTTGACCGCGTTGCCCATCAAGGTGATGGCCTGGGGAGCCGGCGCTTCCCCCCGCTCCTTGCAGCTCGAGCCGGACCCCAGTAAAAGCAAGGCGCACCCCAACCCTGCCAGGGCCAGGGCGCGCCTGCCCAAGAACTTGGAAAGACGAAACGGCCGGGAAGCTCTTACTTTCGGGCCTGGTCGAACCGACGATTCACTTCCTCCCAATTGATCACGTTCCAGATGGCCTTGAGATAATCCGCCCGCAGGTTCTGATACTTCAGGTAATAAGCGTGCTCCCACACGTCAATCGCCAACAGCGGCGCCGCCCCGGCCAGGATCTGGTTTTCATGCTTCTCGATCTGCAAAACCAGCAGCCGGCCGGCAAAAGGCTCGTAGGCCAACACCCCCCAGCCGCTGCCCGCGGTGGTGTTGCTGGCCTCGCTAAGCTGGGCCTGGAGGTTTTCTTGGCTCCCGAACTGGGCCTTGATCGCCTCGGCCAGCGCGCCCTTGGGCCCGGCCGACTTGGGCGCCAGGTTGGCGAAATACAGGGTGTGGAGCACGTGGCCCGAGCCGTGGAAAGCCAGCGCCCGCGAGAGCGCCTGGATCGCGCTGAAATCGCCCTTGGCCCGGGCCTCCTCCAGCTTTTCCAGCGCGGTGTTCAGCCCCTTGACGTAGCCGGCATGGTGCTTGTCGTGGTGGATGCTGATGGTGCGGCCGTCAAGGTATGGCTCCAGGGCATCAGCCGGATAAGGCAGCGCCGGCAGCTCATAGGGCTTGATCGCGCTCGGCCCGGCTGAAGATTTGGAATGGCCGCCGCCGGCCAGGCCCAGGGCCGTCGCCCCCATGGCGCTTGCGCCAAACAGTCGCAGCCATCCGCGTCGGGACAGGTTCTCCATGACAAGGTCCTCCTCTCTTCTCTGTTCTGCCTTGAACAGGCTCTTGGCTTCCTCCAGAACCCGATGAAGCCGGCCTGGCCCCTCCGACCAAAACCTGCTGGGGATGATAGCCAAAATCCCGGATCTGTCAACCGCTAAGAAAAGAGCGATCCATAGATTTCGCGGTTCGACCGAGCTCGCCGAGGTCAGATTTCACAGATTTTTTCAGCAAGACTCCCGGGGCGCGGCCTGACTTTCGGGGCGCGGGTGCCCGCACCCGCGCATTCTTCCGCGCATCCTCTAAGACTTTCCACTGTCCATCGTGCACTGTTTACTGTGCACTGCTTTGGGCACTTTTTACTGCTCTAAACTCACAACTGAAGCTCTGACCCCTAAACCCTAAACCATCAAGCCTCAAGCCTATCGGGTTCAAAATTTAATTCTTTGGATTTGGGCAACAGGCCCTAAACATAAAATTTAACGCTGCTCTCATGGCCTTTTGCCCCTGCTCCGCTCGGTTTGGCAACCCCTGGCCCGGCGAGATAACATGGTCCATGCTTATTAAGCGGGGGAATGGAGAGATGAATCAAAAGAAAAGAACGCTCAAGGATCTGGCCGGGCTTTCAACCGAGCAGTTGGAGAAAATTTTCCAGAAAGGCCTGACCCCGGACCCGGAGAAACTGGTGGGCTGGGAGTTCAACGGCTACAACATTCCTTTCATCGCCAAGCTGATCGGGGTGAAAAAGTTCAAGAAGGGCTTTTATCAGCAGGGCGATGAATATTGGGGCTACAACATCCCGGTGGAGCAAAACCCGGTGGACCAGCCCTGGCAATGCCGGCCTTCGGACGATAACCCCCGGCGCTACGCCTTCTACTCGGTGAAACCGGTCACGGCCCAGGGTAAAGAGAACAAGGAGCCGGGCGCGCTGATCTTGAATTACGGAGACGGCCGGAACCCGGTTTGGGAGGGAAGCCTGCTCCGGGACTACCTCAAGCAAGTGGACCCGGATAACGACGACCTCTACCTCGCCAAGGTCTATATCGCGCTCGGACCGGCCCGGGCCTTCCCCACCTTCTTTATCATGGAACGCCACCGCCGAGCGCCCGGGGAGATAAAGCGTTAATCTAATATTTGGGGTCAGACCCCAAATATTAGATTAACGATGGTTTGCCCATTAGGGGGCGAAGGAGTAGAGCAGAAGGAAGAAGCCGGCGGTCAGGGTGAAGAGCGCCAGGGCCAGCTTCACCCAGTAAACGTAGCTGTGGTGAGTGCGGTTGCCCACGTGCAGGGTGAGCATCTCGAAATAAGGCATGGGCGAGCGGCGATACCAGCCTTTGACTCTCACTTCCTTGCCGATGATGCCGGGTGTGCGGAAGAGGCCGAAGAGCAACTCGACGAGGGCGAAGGGCTGGCGGTAGTCGAGGAAGATGAAGCCGGTCTCGTCCTGCAGGACCATGTCTTCGGACCAGATCAGGCCGGGCACGCCCCGGCCGATGATCCGGCCTTTTAGGCTGGCCGGGACCGGCCGCACCGCGCTGACCTTGACCTTCTTGATCAGCGAGGCCACTTTCATGGCCGGGAACTCTCCCCCGCGGTAGGAAAAGAGCACCCGGATGAGGAAGCCCAGGCCCAGGGCCAGGATCAGGCCGGCCAGGAGGCTGAGGGAAGGAGGCCGTCCGGCAGCGACAAGGTCGCGGACGCCGCTGGCCAGGAGGTAGAGGACCGGCAGGATCAGCGGGGCCAGGTAAGCCAGGATGTCCACCAGGAACTCGTCCCAGTAACTCTCCGGCTGCTTCAGGTTGAAGCGGACCAGGGGCGCCTGGCCATAGGCCGCGGCCTGGTTGCCCAGCGCCTGGAGGCGCTTGGCCGGCAGCGGGTGGGTGGAGTTGAACTCATACCAGGCCGCCCAGGGGTTCCACAGATCCCACTGCATCGCGCCCAGCATGTTCTCCTCGCTGAACTTCATGGCCCCGGTGCCGATCGCCACCGCGGCCAGGGCCCTCGCCGAGGCGGGGTTGAAGATCCCCAGCGCCTTGATGGCGTTGTCGCCGCCGGCCAGCACCTCGCTCTTGGAGGTCCGGCTCTCGCGGTCCTGCTCTTTCTTTTCCTCCCGGCCGGCCAGGCCGTAGGCGATTTTCACCAGACCGCGCGCGAGCGCGTTGGGGTCGCCGGTGGCCTCGCCCGCGAAGCGGTCGGCGTAGTATTCGCGCACCCGGGACAGGAAGAGCACTATATATTGCGACACGTAATAGCAGATCAGGGCGACAATCGCCACCGCCGCCAGCCCGCCGCCGCCCTTGCTGCTGGAAGAGCCGCGGGAGCCCCGGGTGGCGGAGATTCCCAGGCGGTAGAGCAGGTAAAAAATCGTGGGCACCAGCATGGCCGCGGTCATGACCAGCATGTCCCAGTGCAGCGCATGACCCAGCTCGTGGCCGGCCACGGCGTTCAATTCTTCGGGCGAAAGCATCTGCATCAGCCCCCGGGTGAAGACCACCCGGGCGTTCTTGGGCGTGTGACCGTAGGTGAAGGCATTGGGGTTGCCGTCCTCGATGATCCCCACCCGGGGGAACGGGATCTGGTGCTTCTCCGCCACCCGGACCATGAAAGCGCGGAGCGGTTCCGGCAGCGACCCGGGGTCCACCCAGTGCAGGCCCTGGAACCAGCGCAGCGTCAGGTCCATGATCCAGGGGCTGATCAGGAACTGGACAAAGGCGAACACCACCACCATAAAAAAGGCCAGGCTGATCGGCGCGTTCATGAACTCGATCAGGGCCACGAAGAGAAGGAAGACCAGACCATAGAGCAGGAACAGGACGCCGAAGCTGCGCAGGGCCAGGCTGGGCAAAGCCAGGAGCTGGATCGGCGCGCCGGCGGCTCTGGCCGACAGGGGCAGGCCCTCCGGCCGGCCGGGAGCCGGGCGGGAACCGGGGAGCGCGCCGGCGGCCGGCTCGGGCAAGGGTTGGGTTTCCGGAGCCAGGTAGTCCCAGCGGCTCTTGGAGGGTTCCGAAGGCAAAGCTTCCTGCTCCTCCAGAATTTCCAGCTCGGGCGGGGTCAGGCTCTTCATCTCTTGTTTCACGGAAAGGCCCTTGGAATGCTTGTTGAGCAGATTGAGCTCCCGGTGGTCAAACCATAGACCCTCGCAGCGCAAACAGTGGTCCACCACCAGGTCCGGCTCCAAGAGCCCGCCCCGGACCATGGGCACCCGGCAGCGAGGGCAGTCGCGGTCCGAGCGCTCCTCGTTCAAGAGCTTCTCCGAGAGCTTCCTCAGCGCCTCGGTCGGCTGATAGGCAAAATAGACCAACTCCCCGCCGTCCAGCCAGGTGCCCTTGCAGCGATCGCAAAAATCAATCACCGCGCCCTGCGCGGAAAGGATCTCATGCATCGGAACTTTGCAAACCGGACAGTCCATCCTCGCCTCCTGCGAACCCGCTCACGTTCAACTTTCATTTATACCAATTCCGTTACCCGAGTGCAACCCGGCCGGCGGGCCGCAACTCAACTCCGAAGCAACGTGAACGTGCACGTGAACGTGAACGGAAAGCAGTAGTCAGCAGTCAGGGCAAGAAAAGAGAAAGAGAGATCCGCAGATGCACCCAGCGCGGCCGGGCCGTAACCGAAGTAGGGGCGCGATTTATCGCGCCCTGCCTCTCCGACCTGGGGCGCAATGAATTGCGCCCCTACGCTGGTTTTAGCGACGGTTAAAAAAAACTTTCAAAAAGAAAAGTTTTTACCAGATTGCAATGCAGATCAACGCCAATGGAAAAAGAATTGAACCCCTCCCTGATCCGCGTCCATCCGCGTTCATCTGCGGTTAAAAGTCCTTTCTGAGCAGAAGGGAGAATCGGGGCGAGGCGGCGGTTTTTTCTTGACAAGATTCACCATTGTGCTAGGTTTGGCTCCGTTCAGAGTCGGTTTCGGACCTAGTGGCTTTCAGATCCTAAAGGAGGAGGAACCCATGAAACGCGCCCGCTCTTTTCTCTTTCTCCCGGCCATTCTGATCCTGGTCTCGCTGCTCGCCATCGGTCAGTCGGTGCCCCAGCTCATCAACTACCAAGGCCGGCTGACCGATGCCGCCGGCATTCCCCTGGACGCGGTGAGCGTGGATTTGACCTTCACGTTCTACCCTGCGGAATTGAGCGGCACTCCTTTGCTCGCCGTCACCCAGCCGGGGGTATTAGTTAGCAAAGGCATTTACAACGTCCTGGTCGGGTCCGGCGGGATTCTGCCCGGCACCGAAAGCAGCCTGGCCGGGGTGTTCCAGAACCATGCCGAAGTCTGGATGGGAGTCCAGGTGAACAGCGACCCGGAAATGACGCCTCGCTCCCGGATAACAAGCGTCGGGTTTGCCTTGAAAGCTGAAAAATCCGACCGGGTTGACACGCGATGGCTCACGGCCTTCACCGCATCCAATGATTATGACCATGACGGCTATCCCAAAAATAATGATTGCGATGACGGCGCCCCTGCGCTGGGTCCCCCTTCCTGGCAGAAGCTCGGGTCCGACCTCCGGGTGACCAGCGACGCGAGTGATAGCTATTATTCCTCCCTTTTCTGGACCGGGTCCGAGTTCGGGGTGAGCTGGACTGATTACCGGGACGGGAACGACGAGATCTACTTTGTCCGGGTCTCCTCATCCGGGGCCAAGCTCGGGTCCGACCTCCGGGTGACCAGCGACGCGAATGGGAGCTATGATCCCTCCCTTTCCTGGACCGGGTCCGAGTTCGGGCTGAGCTGGTATGATTACCGGGACGGGAACTCCGAGATCTACTTTGCCCGGGTCTCCTCCTCCGGCTCCAAGCTCGGGTCCGACCTCCGGGTGACCAGCGACGCGAATGGAAGCTATGATCCCTCCCTTTCCTGGACCGGGTCCGAGTTCGGGCTGAGCTGGG
>Ga0299912_10000083_pt1 | contig 109624 bp, 114 predicted proteins | sample RVTome_2_FD_207667 | JGI IMG/M metagenome (GOLD analysis project Ga0299912, IMG submission 207667) | Soil microbial communities from uranium-contaminated site in the Upper Colorado River Basin, Wyoming, United States - RVT95D214 (version 2) ... | reverse complement strand
TGTCATCAAGATACTTCATGAAACGACTATAGCCGCTTCTGTAGTAGCTTTCTACATAGATTTGCTGCACCCCGGACTCCCTCTATTTATCCCCCTAGGAGTCCAATATGTTTCTGAACTTTTGCAGTAAGTGTCTTTTTTATCATCAGTGAATAGCATTGACAGTGGTTAGAGATGTATGTATAGTATTAATACAAGGCATACAGATGAACTGGAATCTAATTGTTCGTTCCGATGAATCAGCTTACAACCAGATAGCCGACTATGTGAGAACGCAGGTGGCTTTAGGTAATCTCAAACCGGATGAAAGACTACCGGCAATCAGAGAGCTTTCACAAGAATTAAAACTAGATCCAGGCACAGTAGCGCGTGCTTATCGCGAGCTGGAGCAAGAAGGTACGATTGTTACACGATATGGGAAAGGTAGTTTTATTGCTTCAGCGATCAGAGGTAAAAACATAAATGAACAGAGGCAGAAGAGGTTGGAAGTGGTGGTTGAAAAAGCCATTCTGGAAGCATTGGGAATGGGGTTCGCAGTAGAAGATATAGAAACTGCTTTTACATTACACATGGCGGGATGGCGGGAACGACGATCACCGTCCGATAGGAAAAAGAAGCAACCGTACATGAGACCTGACAAACTCCTCCGCTTTGTTGGTAGTCATGACATCGCGGTAGAGCTATTAGCGGTACATCTGAGTACGTTTGCTCCGGGTGTTCATTTAACAACAAGTTTTATCGGCAGTCTTGCTGGGTTAATAGCATTGGAGCGTAACGAAGCGGATATTGCCGGGGCACATCTCTTCGATGAAGAAACCGGAGAATACAATATTCCTCATATTAAAAAACTAATGCCTAATGAGACAGTTGTTCTTATCAATCTCGTTCAACGAATTCAAGGATTAATGGTAAAACCAGGCAATCCCAAACATATCCTGGGTATCCGTGACCTTATTCGCTCGGACATAACTTATGTGAATAGGCAAAGGGGGTCGGGGACGCGCATCCTGCTGGACGCACAACTACGACATCAGGGTATTGTTTCAACCAAGATAAAGGGGTACGACCGGGAGGAAACAACACATAGCGCAGTTGCCGGTGCTATAGCTCAGGGAGATGCGGACGTCGGACTTGGGGCACAATCCGCCGCTAGTGCTGCAGGGCTTGATTTTATCCCTCTCATCAAAGAACGCTATGATCTTATAATTCTAAAGGAAAAATTCTCCAATCCATTTGCCCAACGATTGGTTGAAGTAATCCGTCAGGATAGTTTCCATGAAATGTTACGTTCAATTCCAGGCTATGATCTGACTGATACGGGTACCATTACTACTGTGAATGCAAACTAGAGATTAATAGGAGGTAAAGCTTTAGAACGACAATCTGAACTACAAAGGTTAATAAGATTTTTAGAAAGGAATTACTATTGTGAGCAAAAGAATTTTAAAGTTCTTACTAGTAGCGCTGAGCTGCATTGTGCTACTGACCTTGGTGATGGGATGTACGGAATCGGAAAAATCTACGACAGAAGAGGAAACATCGTACCCTATAGCGACACCTAAGGTGAGATTTAAGATAGCTACTACTACTAGCCTGTACGATACCGGTCTATGGGCATACCTCGAACCTTTGTTTGAGGAGAAAGAAGGTGTGGAGTTGGACATTGTATATGCGGGTACAGGCGCCGCAATAAATCAGGGGAAGAGCGGAAACGTTGATGCCGTTATTGTCCATGACCCTGACCAGGAAAAGCCATTTGTCGATGAAGGCTGGGGCATAAACAAAAGAAGCTTTGCTTATAACTTTTTCTTAATTGCCGGTCCCGCCGATGACCCGGCGGGTATCAAAGGTCTGGAGCCTGCCGCGGCTTTTAAAAAGATCGCAGAAGCAGGAATGAAAGACCCGACCAAAGTAAAATTCGTATCCAGAGGCGATGGTTCAGGAACACACGGAGATGAGAAGCGACTGTGGGAAGCAGCAGGATATGCTTATGCGGATATCGAAAAATCAGGTAGCTGGTACATTGAAGCCGGACAGGGTATGGGACCCACTTTAATAATGGCAAATGAGCAGAACGCCTATGTGCTGTGTGATGGTTCCACTTTTACTTCGTACCAGGGGAAGCTGGTTTTGACAGCTCTGGTAAAGGGAGCCGCTGCGGAGACTCTGAACATATACAATGTTTATGCTGTTAATCCGGCAAAAGTAAAAACTGCTAAAATAGCAATAGCTAATGACTTTATCAACTGGCTCATCTCGTCTGAAGTACAGACACTTATAGGGCAATATGGTGTCAAAGAATTTGGAGGACCACTTTTTAATCCCATAAGTGATGGTGGCTGTATATATCCCGCCTGTCCAAACTTGACTGATAATTCGATACCTGTTCAATAAGACTATCTTGTGACTAGTTATACTTTTTTATTGGGAGGTCGTGATGGTTAGCTATCTTAGCGACCTCCCAAATTTGCGTTTGAGGTTCTTGTTTGGACGAATTACTACAGGGATTTGCTAAAGCACTCGAACTTATTGTGACATTTGATCCTGAAGTTATGGAAATAACAGGGAGAACGCTGGCGATTGCGCTTTCTTCCTGCCTTGTTTCGACAATTTTTTGCTTACCTCTGGGTAGCTTGATTCATTTTAAAAGTTTCCATGGGAAAAGGATCTTAATAAATGTCATCCAGACATTCTACAGCATACCGACTGTGGTTGTCGGCTTGCTTATGTTTATCTTTTTTTCACGTTTAGGACCATTAGGCGTTTTCAGTTTGATGTATACTCCCACCATCATGGTTATAGGGCAGATAGTTCTAATTTCGCCCATCGTATTGGGGCTTGTTATTGCCTCATTAAGTAGTGTAGATAAAGGTATTTTTGAGACAGCATCTTCGCTGGGTGCCAGCCGAATTCAAGCCACTTTTCAGGTGATAAAGGAAGCAAGATATGCCATTTTATCAGCCGTGACAATGGGTTTTGGTAGAGCCATTTCGGAAGTAGGTCTGGCTCTTATGGTGGGCGGCAATATCAAAGGATATACCAGAGTACTTACTACTACAATATCGCTCGAAACTTCCAAGGGAGATGTCGAGCTTTCTATAGCCTTAGGTATTATCCTGATACTTTTGGCTTTGCTTGTGAATATTGTCCTGAATAGGCTTCAACAAAAGTGAGAGATAAATGGCTTTGATTGAAACATCTGGCATATCCCAGAACTATGATGGCAAAGACGTGCTGAAGAATATCAATCTCAAAATAGAGAAGGCTGAGGTTTTTACCCTTATCGGTCCTACAGGCTCCGGCAAAACAACCTTAATAAGAATCCTGGATATTCTTGAGCCTCCTTATTTGGGAAGATTGTTATTCGATGGTGTAGATGTAACCGCGTCGAAGGTCAAACAACTAGAAGCCAGACGCCGGATGTCTTACGTCCAGCAAAAACCTCTCGTTTTCACAATGAATGTTTATGATAATGTTGCCTGTGGTCTCCGGTGGCGTCGTATGAAAGCGGGTGTCATTAAACAAAAGACGGATGAAGCTCTGGAACTGGTAGGTATGACCCAATTCAAAGGCAGAAATGCTAAAACATTGTCCGGTGGCGAAACGCAGCGTATTGCCATTGCCCGAGCTCTGGTAACAGAACCGGAAGTCCTGTTCCTCGATGAACCGACAGCGAATATGGACCCGGTCTCTACGGCAAAGATAGAGGAGGTCCTGGCTCACATTATTAATCAGAGGAAAATTACCATAATCATGACGACTCACAACATGTCCCAGGGGCAACGCATGGCAAGCAGGTTGGGTGTACTGATTAACGGTGAGTTACTGCAGACCGGAAGTGTTTATGACATTTTCAATCAACCGCAAAACAGGGAAGTTGCCGAATTTGTTGGTGTCGATAACATACTCAGTGGTATTATAGAACATAAAGACAATGAACTTGCGACAATTGCGGTTAATGGACAAAAGATAATCGCTATTTCAACTCTTCCGGTCGGTGAAGCCGTACATGTGCTTATCAGGCCGGAAATCATCGTATTTTCACTATCCGGTGAAGCGGGAAGTGCCAGAAATGTTTTTAAGTGTCGGGTGGGAAAAATTAACACGATCGGTTCTCAGGTAAGAATTGAAGTTTCGTGCGGATTCCCACTGTTGGGAGTCATTACTACTCAGGCGGCTCAGGAGCTCAATATATCAATTGGCAAAGATATCTATGCCAGCTTTAAAGCGACTGCTATTCATGTTATTAAGCAACCGTAATAGTAACGACTTGATAAGCTCCCGGTTACAGCCTACAAATTCCAATATCAAGATTCTAACTTCCAATGAAATAGCTTCTGCCACTTTATTTTGGATGACGATTATGGTACATTGATTTACGGATAGGAGTGTAGCTCAGTTGGTAGAGCAGTGGTCTCCAAAACCACCGGTCGCGGGTTCGAATCCTGCCACTCCTGCCACTTGTGGTGAGCCTTCGGCGTGAGCTCAGTCGAATGCTTGCCGAACCAATGCCGAAGTGGTGGAAGCTGGTAGACACGCCATCTTGAGGGGGTGGTGGGCGAAAGCCTGTGAGAGTTCAAATCTCTCCTTCGGCACCAATTAAGAATTGAACGCGGAAGTAGTTCAGTGGTAGAATGTCTCCTTGCCAAGGAGGAGGTCGCGAGTTCGAATCTCGTCTTCCGCTCCAGAGATAATGCCGAAGTGGCGGAATAGGCAGACGCGACAGTCTCAAAAACTGTTGAAGGGCGACCTTCGTGTCGGTTCGATCCCGACCTTCGGCACCAGTGTTATTCATGACAATCCCAATTTGTTATAACTACAAGGCACATATGAGTACTGATGACCAGCTCCCTGTTATGAAATCCTGGGTTAGACTGTTATTGATAATAGCCGGCACAATTTCTGTTGGACTGGGTATTCTGGGTATTATTTTGCCAGTGTTACCGACCACACCTTTTCTGTTGCTTGCGGCCGTGTGTTACGGACGGAGTTCTCAAAAACTCTACAAATGGCTCCTGTATAACAGGTGGTTCGGGAAGTACATCAGGAACTACATACAGAAAAAAGGTATCCCCTTAACAATAAAGATCTGGACTATCGGGATGCTCTGGCTGGCAATCGGGACATCAGCCATATTTGTAGTTGACCTTCTGTTAGTCAGACTAGTACTGGTAACAATTGCCATCGGTGTGACAATGCACCTACTAATGGTGCCTACATTTAAAGAGTAAAAGTCTGTTGTTTACCTAGTTAGTATAGCATCCTCTAGTTTTCAATATTTACACTTCATCGAACATCCGATTGTGTTCTCATCTTGAAATCATTCGAAATGTTATAAATTTGTAATAACTTTGCCAGCGATTTTATTACTATTAAACATAACTTAAGCTATCTTATTGGCGAAAGATACGTTTAATAGTATAGTAGTGTAAGGTTAACACCATTTTTTCGAGACTATTCCACATTTATCTCCGAACTATAACACGATCAATTCTACCTAATCCTGAGCAGTACAGTGCAAATATGTTCATAAAAAAGGAGCATTATGAGAAGGCTAAAATCTTATTTAACTTTATCGTCCGCTTTAATTGTGTCTTTAATTGTGTCGATGTTGTTTGCAGTACCTGTCATGGCAGCGGGTTCAATAACGACTTCTCCACTTTCTGGTCCTGCGGGTAGTACAGTAAGCATCAGCGGCACCGGTTTCACTGCAGGCAGTACTTATACAATCACATTTGATGGTACGCCCATCGTGGGAGCGACCGGGACGATTACCACTCCAGGTGGAGCCCTTACGGCTACCTCTTTCGTCGTGCCTTCAGCGGTTGCAGGCTTACATAACATTCAGGTCAAAACGAGCGCTGGTGCCGGTGACGATAGTAATGTCAGGCAATTCACCGTCACACCCCAGATCACACTGAGCAGTACATCGGTTACGGCAGGAACCACAATAATCGTTTATGGCAGTGGCTTCGGTGCCAGCCGCACAGTAACAATCTATATCGATAGCGTCGCCCGGATTACCACGACCAGCAACACCGTTGGCACATTTAGCGATAGTATACAGATACCTTCAGGTGCTGGAGGGACTCATACCGTAACTGCCACAGATACTGCTTTAAATACAGCATCTACTACCTACTCTGTCATTCCAACTGTAAGTCTCAGCTCTGGTTCAGTCACGGTTGGCTCACAACTCACGGCTACCGGAACTAATTTCGTCGCTAGCACTTCTGTCCGGATATACATTGGAAGTACATTGATTACTACGGTATCCTCCAGTACCACCGGTTCGTTTACCGCTAGTATAACTGTTCCCCAGGGTACTTATGGTTCCCATACGGTTACTGCTACTGATTTATCAGGGAACAGTGCCGCTGCCACATTTAGTATCATACCTTCGATATCCGCAAACACGACTACAATCACCAGCGGTTCTCAGATTACAGTCAGCGGGAATGGCTTTACCGCTTCATCGACGGTGAGATTTTATCTGGATAACTCGCTAATTAACGGTGGTACAGTCAACACAAATACCGTGGGGAGTTTCAGCCAGAGTCTCGTAATTCCGGTAATTACAGGTGGAAACCATACTTTGGAAGCAAGAGATACCAGCAGTAATTCGGCGAGTTTGAGTTTCGCCATCACGCAGGGGATAACGGTTAATCCCCAATCAGGTACCGCCGGTTCAAATATCCAGGTCACTGGAAAAGGGTTCATCGCCAACAAATCTATCAGCATCAAGTTGGATGGCGCTGCGATTACAACTGCCCCATCATCCCCTGTAACCAATGCTGGTGGTGAGTTCACTGCCTCATTTACTATTCCTGCGATATTCGGTGGTCTTCACTCAATTGACGTTACCGATGGTACTTTCTCCTTTTCATCCAGCCTCAGTGTCACCTCAGGAGCCGATATCAGCGTTATCCGCGGTGATGTCGGAACGAGTGTTACGGTGACAGGGACGAGTTTCGGCTCGAATGCCGCAATATTGATGACTTTCGATGGCGAATCGGTAGCGACTGTGAATGCTGATAGAAACGGTGCATTTTCTGCTACTTTCAATGTCCCACCAGCCTCTGGCGGTAATCACACTATCATTGCCTCAGACCGAACGAGGAATGTCTCGTTTAACTTTTTTGTTAAATCAACCGTCGTAATGACTCCAACGAGCGGATTTGTTGGCACATCAATTACTCTAACAGGTTCCGGTTTTGCCTCACAAAAATCGCTCGCTGTAAAATACGATGCCACTACCATACCGACCACAACCCAAACAGATACTAAAGGTGGATTTACCATTGTTTTCAATGCGCCTGTCAGCAAAGGCGGCAGCCACTCAATAATCGTCACAGACGGTACGAACACCATTACAAATACCTTCTCTATGGATGCAGCGTCCCCTCCGGTCCCGGTCCTGCTTTCTCCGCTTAATAAAAATGGCGGAACAACCCCCGAACTGCAATGGAACGCGGTCAATGACCAGAGCGGGGTAACTTATACATTACAGGTTTCACGGAACATCAACTTCAACACACTGGTCATAGAAAAGAAGGGACTGACCTCACCTGTGTATCAGGTAACAGAAGGCGAAAAACTCGAATCGGCGAGTAAACAGGAGCCATACTACTGGCGTGTTAAAGCTATTGATGGCGCCGCCAACGAAAGCGCTTTCTCGTCCACTCAGTCGTTTTACGTCGGTTTCGTCCTGGCGAACTGGGCTTTATATTTAATATTTGGAATTGCTATAGTGGTTGCATTCTTCTTAGGATTTTTCCTTCGAGGTGGCAATAAGACTAAAGTCAGAAACACACCAGCTCCACCAAGCGAATCATAAACCCAGTATAGAATTAGTGTGTGCTCCGGGGATGTTCAATCTCGGAGCACACTGTTTTATAGCTAGTATCGAAAACATGGGCACGTCCCCATTATGCAGCTTTGTCCTATCAGAATCCAGATGCTATAATAATGAGCGTACATTGCCGCGTTGTGTAGGGGTAGCACAAGGGACTTTGGATCCTTTAGCCCAGGTTCGAATCCTGGCGCGGCAGCCAATCAAGAAGCTTTCCGAACTTCTATTTGAGAAGATGGACCTGATTCTAACTCTGTAAGGTTTACTTTCAGAGAAAGTTGTGCTGTTGTTAGAATTTTTTACCTTACTTTAGGTGTGTCATATTCGGGATGTTCGGGTTCTTATATTCGGCTTAGTTTTAGGCATAGCGTCCACATCCGAAGCCTTCACCCAATTTACACCATTCACAGCCGCCAGGCGCATGTTCGTTCACCATGAGCTGCGATTCGCAATTGCCACAGAGACGCTCTTCACCGGGTTTCATGGGACCGTTACAGGGAGTGATGGTCATAGGACAAAGTTGAATGCAAGCGCCACACTGCTTACAGAAATCAGGGCGGACACCCAAGGGGAAATCCACATGACGGTTTTTACCCCGGCCGACGAAGCCAATTGCCCGGGCTTTCCAGACCTCGGTACAAGCTCGTACGCAGCGACCGCATAAAACACAATCTTCGTTCCGGAATGGATACCTGACCTCCTTGACTCCGCAACGTACTGCGATATCCTGAATAGCACGGGAGTTGGGGGCTTGTGCCACCAGCAGTTCCGCAAGGTTTCGACGCATTTTTCGGATCCTATCTGTGTTGGTTCTAATTACCATACCATCTTCTACATTCAAGGTGCAGGAAGCGGTGATCTTGGAACGGTCATTTTCCACGTGCTCGACAATGCACAACCGGCAAGCGCCGATGTCAGACAGGTAGGGGACATGACATAGATGGGGAATGCAGATGCCGTATTCTATAGCTGTATCGAGCACGCTGGTCCCCTTGGGTGTGTGAATGATAGCCCCGTCAATGTTAACATTTACATACTGTAACATCTTTAAACCTCGCTTTCTCAGTCCACTCTAATCGCATCGAACTTGCACTCGCTTCGGCAGATTCCGCATTTCTGACAGAGTTGGGTATCAATAATATGCACCTGCTTTTTTCTGCCGGTGATAGCCTTGTTAATGCAAGCCCTCAGACAGACTCCGCAGCCGTTACACTTGTCAGCGTCAATTGAGTATGTAATCAGAGCCTTACAAACTCCAGCCGGACATTTCTTTTCATTTATGTGAGCTTCGTACTCATGACGGAAATAACGCATTGTGGAGATTACTGGATTGGGTGCGGTTTTACCCAATCCGCACAGGGAGGTCTGGGAAACAGTATCCGCTAACTCCTCCAAGAGACTAATCTGCTCCGGTCTCCCCCTGCCTTCGGTGATGTCTGTAATTATTTCGAGCATGCGGTCAATCCCCAATCGGCAGGGCAAGCACTTGCCGCATGATTCGTCCTGCAGGAAGGTCAGAAAATACTTTGCCACGTCCACCATGCAAGTCTCTTCATCCATTACCACCATACCACCCGAACCAATCATGGAGCCAGCTTCAGCAAGCACGTCAAAATCAATGGCAAGGTCGAATTTGTCCACCGGAAGACATCCTCCTGATGGTCCTCCAGTCTGAACTGCCTTAATTGACTTACCGTTGACCCCACCGCCACCAATATCAAATACGACCTTGCGGATAGGTACACCCATAGCCACTTCAACGAGACCTGTGTTTTTAATGCGACCGGTTAGCGCTAGTATCTTTGTTCCCTTACTTGCCTTAGTCCCTTTTGATGCGAACCATGTCGAACCATTCAGAATGATGGACGGCACATTTGCCCATGTCTCAACATTATTAAGAGTTGTTGGCTTATGATAAAGGCCATCTATTACAGTATGAACATCTTTGGCTCGCGGCTCACCGACTTTGCCTTCTATAGAAGCCATGAGAGCTGTGGATTCGCCGCAGACGAAAGCACCTCCGCCTCGGGCGATTTCCACATCGAACGAGAAAGAAGAACCCAATATATTGTCACCGAGGAGACCTAATTCGCGGGCTTGCTCGACAGCTATCCGGGAATGCTTGACCGCAAGCGGATACTCATTACGTACATAGATATATCCCTTCTGAGCTCCAACAGCCCAGGCGCCGATCATCATACCTTCCATAACCAGGTGCGGATTGCCTTCAAGCACGCACCGGTCCATATATGCCCCGGGGTCGCCCTCATCAGCGTTACAAATGACATATTTTTCATTCCCAGGCGCATCATAACATTCTTGCCACTTTCGTCCGGTTGGGAAACCCCCACCACCACGTCCCCGCAATCCTGATAAATTGATTTCTTTAATGACATCTTCCGGGTTGATCCCTTTGAGCACCTTGGTTAATGCCGAATATCCGCCTGCCGCTATGTAGTCCTCAATTGAGCAGGCGTCAATCATGAGATTCTGGGATAGGATTTGTCGGTCTTGTGCTCGATAAAATGGTATTTCCCTCATGGTGCGTATTCTTTTCCCAGAAATCGCGTCTTTATATTGAAGCCGCTCAATCACCTTACCCTTCATTACAGTTTGGGAAATGATTTCCGGGGCATCTTTTACGGCAACATGGCAGTAAAAGATATTGCCCGGCTCGATGATCATGACAGGACCCTGCTCGCAAAAACCGTGACAACCAGTGACGCATAAACGCACGTTCGAGCCCAACTCTTGTCTGGATAATTCATCTCGGAGCGCATCTATAACATCTTGTGACCGAGAAGCCTGGCAACCGGTCCCTCCGCATATCATCACCGTAGTGGTAGCTTTTTTCCGCTGTTCCCGGAGGTTCTCACGCAGGTGTTCCAGTTCTCGGTAACTGTTAAGTCTGAGCATCTTGACTACCCCCGTTTCGACGGCGAATGGTCTCGACTAGTTTGCGAAGTTTGACCGGTGTCATATGATGATGATAGCTCTCATTTTCCTTAACGATTGGACCCAGAGCGCAGGCTCCGAGACAGTTTACTCGTTCGATAGAGAAAAGACCATCAGGAGTTACCTCGCCAGGTTTAATACCCAGTTGGCTGGTAGCCTGGTCGAGCACGAGGCGGGCATTACGGACATGACAGGCTGTCCCCATGCACATTGTTATTACATTCTTGCCGGATGGTTTTAATCGAAAAGCCTTATAAAAAGAGGATACCCTGTAGACTTCCATAAGCGGTACTCCCAGACCCTGGGATACAGCCCGCATACTCTTATCGGAAATATAGCCGTAGTTTTCCTGAACGTCCTGGAGCACTTCAATGAGTTGACTCGGTTGACTGCGACGTCCTTCCATGATTTGTTCGAGCGTTCGGGATGGCATCATAACCTCCTTTGATCGAGAGACAATTTGATTATTTTTAAAATACTTGATAGTATCGGTGTTGTATATACGGGATAAATACATATAGATTGCCTATAAAAAATAGGCAATCCATTGGAGGGATTCATGAAAAATGATGAACCTTCTTCATCTCCTGTCGAAAATCGGCATCCGGCGTTTCCCTCGAAAGACATGGCTCTTTTATGGCGCATCCCGTTTCCTACTGAATTTGAGCCAAACAAAGTCGAGTTAGCTCTACGCGAGCGCATCAAGGAACTGAACTGCCTTTATGGAATTTCCCAATTAGCCGAACGCAATTTGTATTCTCTAGATGACCTCCTGCGGGAGCTCGTGAACTTCCTACCATATTCATGGCAATATCCGGAAGTAACCTGTGCCCGGATAATCTTTAAGGGACAAACCTATTCAAGCGATAAATTCAAAACGACTAACTGGTGGCAATCATCACGCATCTACATGTATCATGAGGCAGTGGGCGAGTGTAGTATGTTCTATCTTGAAGAATGCCCACCTGCTGATGAAGGTCCCTTTTTAAAAGAGGAACGTGCCTTACTGGACGCGGTGGCTGAGCAGATAGGAACTATTGCTACCCGAATCTCCGCAGATCTGGAATTGCAGGAGACCAACCGACAACTGACTCTAGAGCGCAAAGCTTTGCAGGAGTCCAACACCGCTCTACGGATATTAATGGCACGGATTGAGCAAGAGAAACAAGAAATTCATCTGGATATGAAAATGAACATTGAAAAAATTTTATTACCAGTCCTGCATGCTCTAGCTCTGCAACTTCCTCCGAACCAGATAAAATATGTGGAGATGCTTCAAACTAGCCTCGAGGAAATCACTTCACCATTCATCAGGCAGTTGTCTTTTTCCTATCATTCGCTATCGCCGACCGAAACTGCCATTTGCAATATGATTCGCAGTGGAATGCATACGAAGAAAATAGCTGATATGAGGGGTGTGTCAGCCGCTACTATCAATCGCCACCGGGAAAAGATACGCCGCAAACTCAACATCACTAATAAAAATGTTAACCTTGCGACCTTCCTGCAATCAAACATGCAAGCGGAAAAAATAGAAATCCGATGAGCCGAGGTGATAGAACGGCTGGGGTTGTCAATTTCTTCGAAAAGATAAATAGTTTTTAAACTTCCTTACTTTACTTTAGATCCCCGACTGTAAAGTCATGGGAAGCATATCAAGAGTCGGGGAGGTTAGGTTCCAAGCACCAGCATTCCATACGGGAGACGGCAGGTACTCTGCGTAGTATAAATTAGACTCTATTTCCCTTTTAATCCTTATATTATGGTATTGCCTGAGACTTGTTTAAGTAATATACTGTTTCATTGGTAGTAGTGAAAATAAGGTTGTGGACAGAAAAAAATAAAAGGAGATAGACAGAAATGAATTTTGATTTGACAGAAGAACAGGCAATGATTCGTGCGGCCGCTAAAGATTTCGCCGAAAAAGAAATCGCTCCGGTAGCAAGAGAAATTAACCGCAATAAAATATTCCCGCTGGACATCATAAAGAAGATGGGCAAACTGGGATTCCTCGGGCTTATCCTGCCGACAAAATATGGCGGTGGTGGCGTCGATTATATTTCTTACTGTGTCTTTCTCGAAGAAATTGCTCGTGCCGATATGGGTATCACCGCTACCGCATCCGCCCATATGTCTTTATGCGCACACTCAATCGAGGGTTGGGGCACAGAAGAGCAAAAACAAAAATACCTGCCTCGCCTGTGTAGCGGCGAGATACTGGGCTTCCTGGCATCCACCGAACCCGATGCGGGTAGTGATGTCGCTGGTATCAAGACATTTGCGACACTTCAGGGTAATGAATGGATATTAAACGGCAATAAGATGTGGATTACCAATGGTAGTTATGGTGGGGTTGGCGTTGTCATTGCCCAGACCCAGAAAGACGGGGGTTCGCGAGGTCTGACTGCATTTCTGGTAGAAAAAGGTACACCTGGTTTCACCAGCAAAGGTATTCATAACAAGCTCGGATTGCACTCATCAGATACCGCCGAACTGGCTTTTGACAACTGCCGGATACCTAAGGACAACTTATTAGGACCGGTCGGTAAGGGTATGTCGGTGGCGTTATCTGCCTTTGACTGCGCACGACTGGGTGTAGCGGCGCGGTCGGTGGGTGGGTCTCAGGCATGTATCGACGCCTGTGTTAGTTATTCACAGAACCGCAAACAATTCGGAAAACCCATCGGGAGTTTTCAGTTGGTACAGGAACTGATTGCCGATATGACCGTCGAGACTGAAGCAGCTAGACTTCTGACTTACCGTGCGGCGACCATAAAAGATACCACCGGCGAGGCGGCGACAATAGAAACATCGATGGCAAAGTATTACGCTTCCGAAGTGGTGCAGAGAGTTGCGCATAATGCTATTCAGATTCACGGTTCTTATGGTTATTCCGACGAGTACCCCATTGAGCGAATCTGGCGGGATGCTAGGATCGGTTCAATACTCGAAGGCACATCGCAGGTACATAAACTGATTATCGGACGGGCGAAGACCGGTCTTAACGCTTTTTCTTAGTTCTCTCCAGCATTGCTAAGGTAACACCAGAAGGCTCGTTGAAGAGGCAGATCTTAACGCCGGGGTTGATTTCGAAAGGCGCTTCGATAATAAATCCGCCGTGCTTTTCTATCAGCTTGGCTTTGGCTTCGATATTATCCACGCGTACATAAATGGTTAGAAAGGGCAGTTTTGCCCGCCGAAGTGTAAACACACCGCCTCCGGAAAAGTCTTTCTGTGTTTCACTGGCAGGGAACTCGTAGATTCCGGTCTTTTCATCGTATTCAGGCGCCCAACCGAAAACTTTTTTCAGGAAGGTCGTGGTCTTTTCCGCGTCATGAGACGCTAATTCCCAATAGACAACTGGATTCTTTTTCAAGGCTTACATTCCTTATACAAATCTACTCTTTAACAACAATCTCTACCAGCGTAATCTCGAATGTCAGAGTCTTGCCCGCCAGAGGAGCGTTACCATTTACAGTAACGGTAGTATCGGTAACCTCGGTAATGAGGAAATTGCGTGTTGTGCCATCTGAAGCTTGTCCCGTAATATACTGTCCGACGGTCGGCACTATTTCTGCCGGCAATTGACTGCGGTTGATTACCTGTACCAGTTCATCATAATACTGACCATAAGCCTCATCTGGGGAAAGCGTTACTGTTTTCGTATCACCGACTTTCATACCCTTGACAGCGTCTTCAAAACCGGCAATCACCTCGTTATTACCCAGAGTAAACTCAAAAGGTCCACTATCAGCTGATGAATCATAAACGGTGCCGTCTTCTAATGTTAGTGTGTAATCAACTCTAACAGTATCCCCATCTTTCGCTTTTACTGAACAACCGATAAGTAGTGTGGTGCTTATCAACAGTAGTGGTAGTAAAAAAATTTGCCATTTCTTAATCAATCTATTCTCCACTTGCCCCCGGATTTACAATGATATCCGCAGACTGATTTATTTATGTATCTGGATTATAACACGGTAAATGATTTGACTGCATAAAATAATTGTAAGGAGAAGGATTATTGATGGTCTACTTTGAAGAAGAAACCTGACTTGCCTAATGGGTCAACACGTAGAACCAGATTCGAAATGTTATAACTCAATCTAACCGTAATCTAATTAAGAATGATAAAAAGCAGCATGGAGACCCTATTTGTTTAGCAGAAGAATCACGTCCAGCTAAGGACAGTGATACTCCGTTTGTTCTCAAACTAAGAGATACACTTTGGCTTCTCAATCCTCACTATTCCAGGTAGTCTCTGAGTTTGCGACTCCGGCTCGGGTGACGCATTTTACGGAGCGCCTTAGCCTCTATTTGCCGGATACGTTCACGCGTAACTTGAAAAACAAGCCCCACTTCTTCTAGCGTTCGGCTTCGGCCATCCTCCAACCCAAATCTGAGTTGTAACACCCTCTGTTCTCTTGGCGTAAGAGTTAAAAGGACTTCACCAATCTGGTCTTTTAGCAACTGCTTGGAAGCGCTGTCAACTGGTTGTATTGCATTACGGTCTTCTATGAAATCGCCCAGGTTACTATCTGCTTCTTCACCCATTGGTAATTCCAGAGAAATGGGCAGTTGGGCTACCTTAATAACCTCACGTACTTTTTCCGCAGATAAGCCTAATCGCTCTCCAATTTCATCGGCGGTAGGGTCACGACCGAACTCCTGTGTGAGTTTGCGACTTACCCTCAACAGCTTATTAATGCTTTCAATCATATGTACTGGAACGCGAATGGTACGTGCCTGGTCAGCTATGGAACGGGTGATTGCCTGCCGTATCCACCATGTGGCATAGGTACTGAATTTGAATCCCTTATGCGGATTAAATTTTTCCACTGCCCGTATCAGACCGATATTACCCTCCTGTATGAGGTCAAGTAAAGACATTCCATGGCCGATGCTTTTTTTAGCGACACTAACCACCAGACGCAGGTTAGCTTCGGTAAGGTGGTCTCTGGCGATTTTTTCTTCTTCTTCCAAGCGGTCAAGGTAAGCAAAGAGATCAGCTTCACAGGCTTCAAGTTTCTTGGTGAAGTTCGCATCGGTTACCAAGTCCGGAATATTCGCCAGTATTACACTATGACCGATATTACTTAAAACTAAATCCGGTAACAGAGCGGTGTCTACAGAGAGAGCAATTAGACGGGATTCAACTGGTTGTGGCGGCAATTTCAGTTTGTCTGCAATAGCCTGCACCATGAGCGGATCGATAACCCCTTCAATTGCCGACTTAAATTTCACATTGGCAACAATCTCACGAAATTTACTTTTGCTCCCCAATCCAATATTTTCCTGAAGCTCCTGAAATATCTCCCACGAATTTCCCAATTCCCTGATAATCTCCAGTAAAATCTGACTGGCAGAGGCAGATTTACCTTGTTTTTCAAGCTCTCGTCTCACTCCTGAAATGCGTTTCCCCATCTCAATCCGCCGTGCAGTGCTTTTTTCATCTTGTGCAGTGAGAAGCGTTACGCGTCCAATTTCACGAAGATAAACACGTACTGGGTCGTCACCTGCTTCCTGCTCATCGGGCTCAAAAATTACCTGTACCGGTTCCTCTCGTTCGAGTTCATCGACAGCCGGCTCTACTTCTAACCACCTGTGTTCATTTGGCTCAATATCTGACTTTTTCATCCCCTTTGCTTCAAATACAACCGATTTTATGTTCAGAACATCAGGAATCATTGTGTCGCCTTCCTTACTGTTACATGGGAAACTACGCGTTGGTGGGTAACCTATTCATCAATATAAGGTTGTTTCTGTTCAGGTTAATTATCTTCATCTGTGAAGGGTTTAGATAATCGCGGTGTTTGGAGTCCTACACTGTCTGAAGCACTTTACGGAAATGGTAGCCATAGATTGCCATGACTATGAAGGTTGGAAACTTCCTGGGCTGACCAAGCTGAGTTGAAATGAACATTTTCCAGAAATGCCATCTACCGCTCTCCTTGAAACCAAGATACCATATTGATTTGAAAAAAGCTGTGAAATGGTAAAAATGGACGGTGCCTGTGACCTTTGGTGGCCGGTATTCTTTCAGGAAAGTGCGAACCCTTGAGTAGAAGTGTTTGGGAGCATAGATAGTATTCAAGATGTGTTTGTAGCCGCTGATCAGTACCTTTTCATCCATCTTCGGAATAAAGTTTAAGGAAAATTCTGTATTGTTGCCACTGAAGGATTTGACCAGACGATTTTCTTGCTTCAACCGATGATACAACTTGGTTCCGGGAGGGGCATTCAATAGTCCCACCATTGCTGTGACAATCCCGCTTTTCTGGATGAAATCTATCTGGCTTTTGAATATCGACTGCGGGTCACTATCAAAGCCTACTATGAAACCACCCTGGACTTCAAATCCGTAACGTTGCATCTTCTTTACGGAGTCCACCAAACTACGGTTCCTGTTTTGCACTTTGGCACATTCGACCAGACTCTCCTCATTTGGAGTCTCGATGCCGATAAATACGGTACCAAAACCTGCTTCAATCATGAGTTTGAGCAACTCGTCATCATCGGCGAGGTTTATGGATGCCTCCGTGTTAAATGTAAAAGAGCGGCGCTTCTCAGCACGCCACCTGATGATTGTTGGTAGGATTTCTTCCTTAAGTTTCTTCTTATTGCCAATAAAGTTATCGTCAACAACAAAGACACCCCCGCGCCAGCCAGTTGCGTACAGGGCTTCCAGTTCGTTTGTCAGCTGTTCCTTGCTTTTAGTTCGAGGCGTCCGACCATTTAATTGGACGATATCGCAAAACTCACAGTCGAATGGGCATCCCCGTGAGTACTGGATATTCATAGATGAGTAGTTTTTCATATTGATTAACGACCATAATGGCACAGGAGTCAGATTTATGGGAGGACGTTCATTTGAATTATACACATGTTTGGCATTGCCTGCGGCAAGGTCATTCAAGAATAATGGCAACGTAATTTCAGCTTCACCAAGCACAAAATGGTCTACACCCTTGAACTCCTGATACCCTGTAGTAAAAAGCGGTCCGCCACACACGATCTTTGTCCCGATTCTATTGCATCGGGTGATAATGTCCTGTACTGATTGCCGCTGTACTGTCATTGCGCTTATCAACACATAGTCAACTCGGGCAATGTCTTCATCAAGCAATCGGGTTACATTCATATCAACCAGTTTTTTCTCCCACTCTGATGGGAGCATCGCTGCAACAGTCAACAAGCCCAAAGGGGGGAATGCTGCTTTTTTCGATATGAATTTCAAGGCATGTTTGAAGCTCCAGAAAGTGTCAGGATATTGCGGATAAACGAGTAACAATTTCATCTATATGTACCTTTCGGGCATCTGCCCCTATTATTTAGGATGTCCTGAGGTGGCATAACGTGCGGGTCCATGTCGTTGTGTCCTTGTGTGCACCGATGACCGATCTGCCCAGCGGGGCTTATCAGAGGTTGACGTGGATCTACGAACTGTAACCAACCGCCTGCTTATTGGTGGGTTTCTAAATGATCGGGAGGAAGGACGAGTCATTTCGCCAGTGGGAGAGGGTGCATCATAATCGAAATTATCCAGAGTACGGTGCTCCAGTGGAGCTTTAAGAAGCCGTTCCAATATGCGTACCATAGGAATATCATCATTGGTGATAAGGGTGAATGCTTCCCCGGAATTACCGATTCTCCCGGTCCGCCCTATACGGTGAATATAGCTGTCCGCGCAATCAGGCATATCGTAATTAATGACGTGGGTAATGTTAGAAACATCGATACCGCGGGCGGCGATATCAGTTGCCACCAGTACATTGACCGACCCGTCGCGAAAACCATCAAGTGCAGCTTGGCGGCGGGATTGGGTCATATTGCCCTGGAGCGAAGTGGCTTTATATCCACGCTCAACTAGCGTCTTTGCAACGCGTTCGGCACGGTATTTCGTCTTGGTAAAAACGAGCACCGATTTAGAACGGATATGATGCAGTATATCTTCAAGCAGTTCAATCTTGAGATGTTGTTTTACTGGGAAAACTGCATGAGACACCGTTACTGCAGGTTGTGTGATGCCTATCTGCACGGTAACCGGATTATCCAGTACCTCTTTTACCAAATGACGGATATCTTCAGGCATCGTTGCAGAGAACAGAAGCGTCTGGTGCTTTTGGAGAATGCAAGTCAAGATGCGACGGATGTCTGGTAAAAAGCCCATATCAAAGAGACGGTCTGCCTCATCAATTACTAAAATTTTTAGTGAAGGAAAGTCTAAGTTCCCTTTCCAGATGTGGTCGAGTAAGCGGCCAGGACATGCTACAACAATTTCAGCACCGTTCCGAAGTCCGCGGACTTGCGCTTCCATGCCTACACCCCCGTAGATGGCAACACTCCGCAAACCGGTACGCTCACCTAGTTGAACAAAACTTTCATGCGTTTGTTCCGCCAATTCTCGTGTCGGAGAAATGATAAGTGCACCGATTTTACCCCGGGGACTCTGCAGTAAACGCTGTAGAATGGGTAAAACGAAGGCGGCAGTCTTGCCTGTACCTGTTTGTGCCAGACCGATGATATCACGACCTTGCATAATGTAAGGGATTGCTTTTTCCTGGATTGGTGTGGGTGATAAATATCCGAGCGCCTGTACACCTGCCATGATGCTCGGATGAAGTTTAAAACTATCGAAATTCAACTAAATTACACTCCTTAATAATCGAGGGGCATGTTTACAATGCCAACTTTACTGATAATTTGTTTTCTTTAATGCCGATGCCCATCAGTGTCAGCCGATTAGCTTATAGGTTCTTTCCCTGCGGCTTCCCATTTAATGGCTCTGCCGCCGCTTTCTTCTAGCGTTATTCTTGGCTTTGATGATGTAGGCATCCCGTTTCGACATGAATCGCGAGTGAGATTTGGCTTCTTTCAAAATGCCACTCAACTGTATCGATTTCTGAAAACGGCGGAGTAATGATTCTTGCGATTCTCCGTCACGTAATGTTATATCATTAAGCACACTAAACCAAACCTTTCTGGACTCTGCCAATGAGATGCCTTAGTTCAACTAGGACTGTCCGTATGAAACAGGAGAATAACACTATCAATGGGTGTGCCACCTGGCCGGGGAAATGCATCATGGAAAGAATACTTTCGGGACTGTGGCCTACTTACCAGGACCTGGATCTGTAATCGCTGCTGCTTTGATTTTGTGACTTCCTCTTAGCACGGCAAGAGGGACAGCGCTTGGGTTCCTCTGTAAAACCCTTAGTGCGAAAGAACTCCTGCTCTCCTGCGCTAAAAGTAAAGGCTGTGCCACAATCGGAGCAATGAATGGATTTGTCTTGAAAACTCATGGATGACCTCCTCTCCTGAATAGTTGGTAGGAGTCTGGTCACCCAATACTTGATATGAGTCTACATGGAGGGATAATAATAGCGGAAGATTCAGAAGAAGTACCAATGACCTTAACTTAAACCAATATGATATTATATTCTGAATCACTTGTTCGTGTCAAATTCGGGAGCGTAAAGGCTGCTATCAGGGAAATGCAAACATGGAGTTAGACAAGCGAAGAGGGAAATCCGGAACACAATGAATGAGTATACACTCGAATCGCTGAACGTTGAGAAGGTATAGGGATAAATAGTAAGTGTGGGAACGCTTCTTAGAAGAAGTTCTGTGTATTGATAAACTTGGCTCCCCGAGCTGGATTCGAACCAACAACCTAGCGGTTAACAGCCGCCCGCTCTACCGTTGAGCTATCGGGGAATGAGCATGTGGATTGGTTTGCATGAGGAAGTAATATTAACCCAACAGTTTTTAATTATAGCAATCCTAAAATCAAAGAGCAATGCAATGTAAATTCATCATCGCGGATACATGGAATTACACATAAACTATCTCAACACCGAACAAACCAGACCGGACCAGTAAAAGCCTAATGGTAATGGGGAAAGGAAGATCTTTAATTTTCAATACATTTATAAATTTGATACAAGCTCGAAAAGCATCTTGAGCCACGCCCTACCCTTTCCACTCTTCAAGAACTTTTCACGGGCAATTGCTTCAGCCCTCGTGTTATAAGATTCTTTGTAGACCAATTCCCAGGGTCCTCTCCCTCGAGTATAACGAGCTAATCCCATTTCGTGTTCAGACAATCTTCGTTTAATATTTTCAGTTTGCCCGGTATAAAGCTTACCAGTCGATTTCGAACGAAGTAAATAAACTATGAACATTTAGACCGTTATTGTAGCCTGGACTTCACAACAATTGTATTATTTGAAACCTAGCGGTTAATCCACCTCAGGCGGACCCGCTCTACCGTTGAGCTATCGGGGAATGAGCATGTGGATTGGTTTGTATGATGAAGTAATATTAACCCAACAGTTTTTAATTATAGCAATCCTAAAATCAAAGAGCAATGAGAACGAATAAGCAGCGATTTACATTTCATTGTAACCAACTGATAAATCGGTGGTAATGGGGTTAGAGATTCCATAGCCCTGAAAGTAACTATTTCTTCGGCTTTACGTGTTCCATTTTCAGAATAATCTCTACCGCTTCAGGTAGGTTTTTTACGATTTTATCAGGATGTGTATTCAGCTCATCCATCAGATGGCATAATTCGCATTTTTGCTTACCTAAGAGTATGGTTTTACATCCCGCGCGCTGTCCCGCCTGGATATCGGTTAAATTATCGCCTACCATGTAACATTCTTTCGGGTTAAGGTTGAAATCGGATATGCCTTGCAACAGTAAACCAGGTTCAGGTTTTCGGCATTTGCATTCTGTGCGGTAGTCAGGATTCTTCCCTTCAGGATGATGAGGGCAGTAATAGACCCTGTCAATATGTGCTCCATCAGTTTTAATCTCACGTGCCATTTTCTCGTTCATCTGTTGCAGGGTCGCCATGCTGAAATGATTTTTAGCAACACCCGGCTGATTAGATACAACAATTACCAGAAAACCAGCATCATTGAGGCGGCGAATTGCCTTACCTGCCCCCGAACACAGACGGAATTGCTCTACCGTAAATGGTGAATCTATTGTGCTGGTTTCTTCATAATAAATAAGTTCGTTGATAACTCCATCGCGGTCGAGAAACACGGCTTTCATAATTTGTTACCCTCGATGAATTTTCGGAATTCTGCAAGTCCAGCAGGAGACCCGATCTCATAGAAACGCTCTTGTGATTCAAAGGCAATCAGTTCCCTTATTTTTATGAGATTGCGAAAGACCTCTTCCAGAGGATAATACTTACCTTGAGGGATCCAGTCTAATATTTGCTTGCGAAAAACACTCAGACCATAGTCGATATATTCCAGACCACTTGTGTCCCGTTTGTCGTATTTGACGACCAGACCATTATTATCGATTGCTGTATTGCTTTTATCATAAAGACCAGAGTTCCGATACACAGTCATCATTCCGAGTTTTTTGCTTTTCTCGAAGTGGGAGGCTATCTCTTCCAGATTCAAGAAAAGGTATGAGTCGCCATAGATTGTCATGAATGTATCGGATAAGAGACTTTCAGCGTTCTTCAAAGCACCCGCCGTCCCTAGCGGTTTATCTTCGATGCTGTATGAAATCTTGACATCAAGTCTTTGCCCGTCTCCAAAGAAATCCCTGATTTGTTGACTCAGATGCCCCAGACATATAAGGATATTTCGCACGCCGGATGCTTGGAGTATTCTAATTTGGAGTTCTAGAAATGGTTTATCGCCGACCATTACCATTGATTTCGGACGTGATTTGGTTAGAGAACCGAGGCGAGTTGCCTTTCCTCCAGCCAGAATCACGACTTGTATATCCACGTGTAAGAGATCCTAAAAAAGCCCCAATAGATAATCAGGGTAAGCATAAGGATTCAGACTCATTTTGTCAAGGTGTGAGCTATTCAGTAAAGATGGTATTAAATTGATATGCAAAAAAACAATGCCGGCTAATTATCTGGGGATCAATAAAATATATCAGAACCTGCTAAAACGTAAATAGACGCCTCAGGACTACTAATATTTCTTATAGTTAAAAATCACCCGTGAGTCATTAGCCGGACTCGTTTTATCATGTATGTGGGAACAGTGTTACGGTTTACGTTATGCCGTCTTGGTGCCCTTGAGAGGCGAGGTGCCGAACTGGCCCATTGATACAGTACCAGTTACATCGTTGCCACTGAATGTAACGTCGTAACCGATAGCCATACTGCCCATTGGGCTCTGGACGTTGATTGTCCATTTGGCTTTATTGCCGTCTAGAGTGCCACTAAAAGCCTGGTCACCACGCTGTGTCTTGTAAGTGCCGCTCACGGTATTACCCGATGATTTAATGATAAGCTCACCGGTCTGTGCGCCCCTCTGGGTGGTCACTTCCACTTTATAGGTGCCGTCGATTGCCATGTTTTGTCCTCCTAAAATACTTCCTGTCTCCGCTTGGTGAAATAACCGATTTATGATAATACTTCATATATTGCCGTGTCAAGCGAAATCCGTGAGAACTTATCTTCGATGGAGGCGAATGAGAAAGCTCCCGGGTAGAGCGCTACGCCAAAATGCTCAGGCAATATTTCGCGGTAAAAGGTCCGGTAATCTCTCTACCCTACCACTAGCATGTGTAAAACAGTGAATGGCACCACCCAGTGCTTCGACTCTACCATCAGGAAATACCTTTATTGCCGAACTTGAAACAAGCCCGTAACCTCGTGCGCCATCTTCTTTTAAAGCGAGCGCTGCCTTTAACTCCTCCCAGCCTGCTTCCTCGTCATGAGTGTCACAGATAACCGGGGCGATTCCGAGACATGGGAAAAGCTCTGCTGTAGAATCGTCGTCTGGGTTCCGCCAGCGCACCCACTCACCTGCCAGCATAATACTCCCGGCAGAGATTCCGAAGAAAGGTTTTCCCTGCAGATAGACCTCCTTGATGAAGCCAACCATATCTTTCTCCACCAGTGTATTCATTCCTCTTTCCACATCTCCACCACTGACATAAACAATATCTGCCGACTCGAGGATTCCCTTAGTTTGTTTAAGGTCTGCATCTTTTGGCACAATCAAAGCATGGGTGACTTGACCGGCTCCGCATTCGCGGAACATCTGTACAAGACGGTCGAAAAATGTCCTGTCATCGCCGCTGGCTGTCCCGATATACGCCACACTTGGTAATTCTTTAGCGCTCTCTTTAATGGCAGTCTGGATTAAAGAATCGGGTGTCTGGCGGTTTCGTCCTCTACCACCGGCTAGTAAATAAACAGGTTTAAGATTGGTTGTCATATTCTTTCCTAATTCAATACTGTCTTATCCAGGTATTTTTCTATATCGACCGTGAAGGGTGGTTTGGAGACACAATATTTTCCGGATGACTCTGGAGAGATGGCAGATTCATAGACAATCGAAATCTGCGCTGAACTGCCATATAGTTTTTTCAATAAATTGGTGGCTTCTTTACTGAGGCTGCTTTTATCGGAACGGTGGCTCACCAGGTGTAGTTCGTAGACATCGCTCTTGATCTGGTCGAGGCGAAATTCGTCGATGTCTTCCAGTTTGATAAGTACATTGTCCAGTTCACGCGGGGTGACAAGTCTCCCGGCGACCGTGAAAGTCGCATTTGCCGACCGTCCTTCTACCGCGCTAAGAATCATTCCGGAATCTCGTCCGCAGGAACACTTGCCATCATTATCGATTCGCGCCAGGTCTCCCACATCAAAGCGAATCATATAGTACCAGGGATTGTTGAAGGTAGTGACCAGGATTCTTCCCAGTAGTGGTCCTCCGTGCTCTGATTTCAAGGGTTGAAAATCCACATGGCAGGATTCTGTGTTCTGGTGGAATTTCCCTGCCTCGCATTGCATAAAAACATAGCCGGTCTCGGTACTGCCGTAGGAACTTATCATCGGAGATGTGAAAACACAGCAGATCTGGCGATAGTGCAGGTTCGTAGGGTACTCATAAGTGAAAACAATTAAGCCGGGCTGGAAAACAGACTTTTTGTTAGCAAAGGCATAACGGCATAATCTAGCCAGCAATGATGGATTTGCCTCAAGAATCGCTGGTTGAAAAGTAGCTAACTCTGCAATCATCCGGTCCATAAGTGCCGCTGACCATGTCACCGGGTTGGATTTCTCATTCAGGTAGAGGAACCGCGATAAACGTCGTTTTTCTATGGGTAGGTCGACTTCGTCTGAAAGAAAACCCACATTCAGTGCATTGGCGAGGATAGCTTCTGGATGATTACCTGTTGCGAGCCGGTTGGCATGTGAATTTAGTTTCCATGATGCCTTCTCCGAAGTATCCCACCACTGCTGGTTCCAAATGTTGGTTACACTAACATCAATCGAGCCACTGGTATTAACGAGCGATATTTCGCCGCTATCGAGCCCCTTCTTCATATTTCGGTCAGCGGGCACAAAACCTTGAGGCATATGCTCACGGATGTCCTTTTTTGTCAGTGCAGGCATCGCTGCATAGCGGACATCAACCGGATAATCGGGACCGGGATCGAAAGCCCGCCATGACCTGTAAGCCGGGATTTGGTTAAGAGCCGTCTCCAGGGTAACTAGAGAACGGTCGTAGTAAGCCGGTGAGTAATTCCATTTCATAATCAAAACCTGTCTTTATTCTCAATGGTTGTTCATATAGTGTATAAAATGGGCGTGAATGTACATTAACCAATGTAACTGAAATTGAAGCTGAAAGTCAAAAAGGAAGTATGGAAGCCTGAGTCTGCGTGAGCTGGTGGACGAGAGGTGATTGGGGTGAAGGTGAGTATTTGGTAGTGAATGCAAATTTCGGATGGTTTAAAGCTCAAGGCAAATTTATTGATGCAGAAATATATGGAGTTGAGGAAAAGTAAACTGAAAACGAAATAGCATATTACTTTAATATTGGCAAAAATGGTATGATTTTGGGGTTGTTAGAAATTTGTTAGCAAACAAAATTTTAGCGGGGTATAAACTCTGCATGTCCCGCAAGCATATTCGAGATTATATCCCGTTGTGGTTTATTAGCTCCAATGCCTATTATTAAGTTACCATGATATGGATTATTTGGTTGAACTTCTCGTTCATAATCGAGCCCACCTAATTTTGGTAAACTATTTATGTAATCTACGCATGAGATAGGTACTCTTGCAAGTCCTGCTTTAAATTGAATATCACCTTTTTGGTTTGTTTGATTCATCAACAATGGAATAACTCCATTATCATCTTCCCAGTCAATAGATTGGAGTAATTTTAAGCCTCGAATTTGCTTTGGATCTTTAGGATCGAAGCGAAATGGTACTGCTGAAACTATGCCGTCGACGACGTCTTGTGGATTAGAAATTCCTTTGAGGAATGTTGATGGGTAATTCATTTAATTCTAAGAATTCGATAAAATAATAGAAACTAGTTTAGCCAAGAGTGCCTTTTTGTCTATTTCAGACAAGCTACCGAATTGACCTGAATTTGCTGAACTGCCTGTAGCAATCAAATACCAGGTGGAATCTTTTGCTTCCGAACGGATATTAAATCCTATTCTATAATTAACAAATAACCACTCAATTAGTAATGATTCTTCCTCTTCTAAATTGGTTACATGCAACGAAGGAATGTTACTAATTTCGTAGTTTGTTTTTTGAACGCTAATTAGTAGATCAATAATTATTAAGGTAATCTCTTGTGTTTGCTTTATTATCTCAGGACTTTTGGTTTTACTCATTGCTGAAAACAGTGAACCGATGATTCGGATAATATCTGAATCGAAGAAAGATTCAAGGGTACGAACACCAAATGTTTCATCTCTTGGATGTAATATTCTATTTGCTTCGGATTCTTTGATTGTAGTCTCATAATATAGGCTTCCTGTACGGTCAAATAATCGTTGATAATCTCCTCTAATTTTTTCTGAATCTATACTAGTCATAATTTTTCTGGCTCCATAGCAATATGTAGTTTTTCTGTTATACACCATCTGAAAAGACCTGAAGCACTAGCATGAAAATATTCTAATTTGTCCAAGGCGTTTTCCTTATGGGATTTTTTTGTAGAAAAGAAATCGCTATCAATAATGAAACTTGGTTCTTCAGAATCTGCTGACCTAACGATTCGTGTGACGACTCTTAGAATGCTTTCATTGTCTTGAAGACGGATTTCAAATGCGGACTCTGACTGTAAAACATTATCTTTATATGGAGAAGTTAATATTCCAAGTAAACTTGGATTTATTAATTCTTTCCAATCAGTCGTTCCTAGATCCAGCTTAGATCTTACTATTACATCTGTATAACGTAAGCCAACTCTCGTAAATAGCGAAGGCTGGTAGACGTCGTTAAAATTGTTAAAAGCAAATTTGAATCTAGTTTTAAAATCTTCCCAATTGGTATATTGCTTCGTTGATAAGGATAGAAAATTTCTAGTAAGATTCAATTTCCATATGTTGTCATCTGAAATAAATTCATAATTTTTAATAGTTGATGAAAATGGCTCTTGTATTTCTTCCTTTAGCGCGTTTCGCATTTGTAAATTAAAAATAAATTCTTGTTTTTCGGATAGCTCAGAATACTGCGATTTTATCCTATCTTGGAAATTCGCGGGAACTTCTGTCTCAATTTTTAAAATAGGTGGAAATCGTATTTGACAAATCACGTTGTCTAAAGGTTGCTTCTTGTATTTGACATGCTCAACTTTTGGGAAAGGCATCTAAATTCTCCAGTAAAAATCCTTTGGTGATCCAAATCATATCATATTGTAAAAAATTATTCATGTATGCTAGATTTTTCATCGAATACTGCTTACTATAATAAACCACCTTAGAAAAGAGATTATGATTCGGATAAACGTATATGTACTGCTTGTAGAGTGGTAAGTAAACACTTTATGTAATTTAAGTGAACAAATTCTAGGTAAAACAATTGTACATTTTGCATAAGGCAATTGGGGATTTACAGAACCGCGAATGTACATTGTTGCAACCTAATAGTGTAATATGTTGCTGAACAATATCACAACTTACAGAGGTAATCACGTGCAAGCGCAGGTCCTGAAAAAGATAGCGCCAATAGAAACTAAACCCCTGGAACTGGTGGAGCTACCAATTCCCCAGCCTGGCGAGAAAGAAATCCTGGTGAAAGTTACCGCCTGTGGCTTGTGCCATACAGAACTGGATGAGATCGAGGGCCGACTTACTTCTAAGTTACCGGTTATATTGGGGCATGAAATCGTTGGGAAAGTTGCAGCGCTGGGCAAGCGTGTGGGTAAGTATCGAATTGGGGACAGGGTAGGGATCGCCTGGATTCATTCTGCCTGTGGCTTGTGCCGTTTCTGCCAGATGGGACTGGAGAATCTTTGTTCCGATTTTAAAGCAACCGGTTGTGATGCTGATGGCGGTTACGCTGAATACACAGTTGTCTCAGAAGACTTTGCTTATCTCATTCCTGCAAGATTCAATGATATTCAGGCGGCGCCTTTGCTCTGTGCCGGTGCGATCGGTTATCGTGACCTGCAACTCGCTGGGATCAAAGCGGGACAGGTACTGGGGCTTTTCGGATTCGGGGCATCGGCACATATTGTACTCCAGATAGCGAAATATCAAGGCTGTAAAGTGTTTGTCTTTACGCGTGGTGAAGAACACCGTCAGTTAGCCAGACAATTAGGAGCCGTCTGGACAGGGAATCCCGAAGATGTGCCGCCGCAAAAGCTCGATTGTGCCATTGATTTCACGCCGGTGGGAAAAACAGTGTCGCAGGCATTAAATGTATTGCAAAAGGGTGGGCGACTTGTCATTGCCGTTATCCGTAAACGTACTCCCATCCCTCCGATTGACTATGCACGTCTGTTATGGGATGAGCGAGAAATCAAGAGTGTGGCGAATATTACCCGGCAGGATGTGCTTGAGTTCCTGCCTCTCGCCGCGAAAATCCCAATTCTCACCGAAGTCCAGGAATTCACCTTAGGACAAGCCAATGACGCGTTGATTTTGCTTAAACAGGGGAAGGTGCGAGGTGCGGCTGTTCTGAAAATTGGGGAGGGAGGTCTGAGATGAAGGTATGTAGGGTATCGGAAATCCGAGAGCTGGATCGGCGTACCATCGAAGAATACGGCATCCCTGCGGAAATCCTGATGGAAAATGCCGGTGCCGCGGCTTATTACGTGATACAGAAAGAGTACAGAGTTCAGGGTAAAAAATTTGCTGTGCTCTGTGGACCCGGCAATAATGGCGGCGATGGTTTCGTTGTGGCTCGTCACCTGCATGCTAATGGCGCTGATGTAAAAATCTTAATTCTGGCGGACAGGACTAAATATAAAGGTGAAGCCAGAAAAAACCTCGATATCATCGAACACTTCCCGGTGGAAATTCTCGACATAAAATCAGTTAGTCAAATCAAAAAACATATAAATGATGTCGATTGTATCGTTGACGCTTTGCTCGGCACGGGATTAGACAGAGAAGTCGAAGGTCTTCTGAAGGAAACAATCGAACTGGTCAACCGGAACAGGAGTGGCAAGCTAATCTTTGCCATTGATATCCCCTCTGGTATTAATGGTGACACCGGACAGGAGATGGGTGTGGCAATTAAAGCCGATTGCACCGTCACATTTGGCTTACCCAAAATCGGCAATCTGCTTTACCCGGGGTTCGGTTATGGTGGTAAACTCTATGTCTCACATATTTCTTATCCCCAACCGCTTTCCAATTCAGAACTACTCAAAATTGAGATTGCGCCTCCTCTCCCTCTCCCAGAACGGCAGGCAGACACCAACAAGATGGACTACGGACCGGTGCTGGTCATTGCTGGCGCCGCCAACTATTTCTGGGCGCCACATGCCTCGGCATATTCTTTTCTGAAAGCCGGCGGTGGCTATGTTCACCTTGCCTGCCCAAGATATCTAGTCTCATCGGTGGCAAGAAGAGGCAGAGAGGTGGTTTTCCAGCCGATGGATGAAACCGCATCAGGGAGTATTGCTCTTTCCAATAGAGATAAATTACTGGAGCTTGCCGATCGAATGCGCATGGTCATTATGGGACCCGGCTTATCTCTCAATGAGGAGACCCAGCAACTTGTCAGGATTTTAACTAAAGAGATAAGGAAGCCGTTGCTGATTGACGGCGATGGTATTACCGCTGTTGCGGGAGAAACGAGCTTACTCAAGCGCCGTAAAGCACCGACCGTTCTAACTCCCCACGTAGGAGAGATGTCACGGATTACGGGAAAAGAGCGGCAGGATATTGAGAAAGACCGTATAAGCGTTCTTCAGGAAACAGTTGAAAAACTGAATGCTTATATTGTTCTAAAGGGAGCGCATTCACTGATTGGCTGTCCAGACGGTAGAGTTTTTATCAATACATCCAGTGATATTGCAGGTAAATCAGGCATGGCAACGGCTGGCACTGGCGATGTACTAAATGGAACAATCGCGGCGATGTATTGTCTGGGGCTAAATCTGGAAGAGGCGGTGTGGACTGGTGTGTTTATCCATGGACTATCCGGTGACCTGGCGGCGAAAGCAAAAGGACCTGATGGGATGACAGCCAGGGATGTATTGAACACCCTCCCAAACGCCGTGCGATATTACCGCCAGCATCTCCAGAGTATTGCCGCCAACTATTACGATACCGTTCATATAGTCTGAAATCCGAAATAATATCCTCTCGCCCCTTGTGGGAGAGAGTTAGAGTGAGGGAGAAGCAGCAGAATTTATCTCACCCTCATCCCATTCGCTTCGCTCAGGACAAGCCTTACCTTCTCCCCTCAAGGGAGAAGGGATTCTATAAGGAAAAAGAGTCTATGAAAAACAGAACATTTTCTGGAGAGGTGGTGGATATCATTAAAAATATTCCGCGTGGCAAAGTCGCTACCTACGGGCAGATCGCCGAGCTTGCTGGCAACCGCTTTGCTTCACGGCAGGTAGTAAGGGTTCTCAATACCTCATCTAGAAGCGAAAAACTCCCGTGGCACCGTGTTGTGAACAGCAGTGGCAAAATATCTTTGAAACCTGGACATGGTTATGAAGAACAGAAGGTACTGCTTGTGGAAGAAGGTGTCTCGTTCGATAAAGATGATAGGATTGATTTCAAGACTTATCTCTGGAAATGAGACGATAATACCCTGTAAATATCTGGTTTCCTATCTACCTCTCTAATATGATATCGCTAATAGATTTCTCCATCTAGGTTCTCCTTGTTTTTGGTTATTGGTGCCTTTAAGCAACGAATTTGGATGTGTCAGAGTAGGAGCTCCAGAAGCTTGTCCTGAGCATAGCCGAAGAGCCTGTCCTGAGCGAAGCCGAAGGAAACTAGGGCATTCGCCCTTCCTCTCGAGATTATTCCCCGCCCTCACAGGGCGGGGATAAAGGGGTGGGTCGTTGTGTAAGTAAAAAGCAGTGATACAAAATCATACTTTCAACCAAATGCAAATAATATCTCCATCCAGCGCCTATTGACAAATGTTTAATAATTACATAAAGTTGAGCTTAAGTAATTAACCTGAGCTCGTGGAGACACGGGAAAGGAGATACGCTATGACTCAAGGAGCGCCTCAAGAACCACAGAGACCCAGATACGAACGGCCCCCTCATCATGAAAAAGAAGAGGAAAAACGGGGCGAAAAAGACGAAAAATCCCGCAATGAGAAAAACTGGGACGAAAAATGGCGCCGTGACCCGATAAATGCTGCGAGCTGGGCAGCTATCTTTATCTGGGTGGGACTCGTACTCCTCGGAAACACATCTAATTGGGGTCCGGATACCTTCCGGTGGTGGAATGAGGGTAACTGGTGGGCAATTATTATGGCCGGGGTAGGTGCTATTCTTATCCTCTGTGGTCTCATAAGAATTTTAATGCCGGAGCATCGTCGTTCTATTATCGGCAACCTTATTTTAGGTACTATATTTCTTGGCGTTGGGCTGGAAGAACTGAGCGATTGGGACTGGGGAGTGGCAGGCGCCTTCATTTTTATAGTCGTCGGATTGCTGATAATCTTTAGTGGAGTTTTCCGTAAACGTAAATAGAGGGACTATAGCCTATCGAGATTCAGGGTGCTGAACTCATTCCAGAAATGGTAGAGCGGCACCCACCACTTTTCTCGACCGATACAGCGGAAGTATGGCGGTCGGTACGCCCGTATTAAATCGCCGATTTTATAGCGAGGAAGTACAGGTGTAGAAACAATAAGACTACCCGTTTCCCCGGGTTTCATTTCATAAAGCATTTTAATCCTCGAACCGACCTGCACCTCAAAGAAAAACATATCGTAATTAGGTACCCAGGCTCGGATTTCATCTCTCTGTTGACCGAACATACCTTCAGTGGCGCCGTAAATTTCGCGGATAGCTACGTCACCGTAGAGAGCAGTCAACGCCGGCTGGTAATTAGTGTTGATACCCGCTACGCTCCCCAGCGTCATAATTTGCACCTTCCAGATGTTTTTAGGATAGACGCCATGTTGTTTTTTCAGGTATTTCCCAAAGAGCAAAGCGGTTGGCGCGACACCACCCACCAGAGTGACATTTTCGCTCTTACCCTTCTGGTAGGCAAGCTCAAAACGCGCTTCCCAATCACGTATGGTCTTACCGCCACCTAATGCATCGATATCTTCCTGAACGGGCACATTACGAATGGGGGTAAAAGCCGCTACATATTTCACATAGATGCCGGAGCTATAACCGTACTCCAGTTCTTTGTCACCCGCTTTTGCTGTCCCCACCACCGAAGGGAAATTCAGATTTAAATTGACACCATTAAAAAGGTCGTATTTTTTATGTACCGCGACAAAGTTCATCATCGCCCGCCCGGCGCTAACCCTCATCCCTAAATCAGTAGGTGTCATCGGGATAAACTTCGGTTCGTCACCTGTCGTCCCGCGTGTGATTGCCCAGCCGACCGGGTCTTCATTGAGCAGGAGCTTGATGTCGCCTGCCATAACCTTCTGTACCATTGGCTTGACATCTTCGTACGTGATAACAGGAAACGACTGTCGGTAGCTATTGATATCTGTCACTTTGCTGGCATTGTGCTGGTTTCCGTAATCTGTTTGAGCATAGATAGAAAGCAGTTTCTTGAGCACTGTTTCCTGCGCTTGTGCCGGCTGAGCGACAGCATCGTGCCACGGTTGCAACATCGCTCCGAGAAATTGTGCCATTTCCTGTGGGTCACGTTGTTGCATCTTTTTACCTCACGGATACGGTATTTTCACCGAGGTTACAGTCTTTATGCTAGAAATTTTTCACCATGTATGCGCCGGCAGAAGTATATCCTTCGGTACGGTAATATTCCCGTGCGCCTACACCGCTAAGCACAAACAAACTCGTGCCCCTGAATTCTTCACCGGCAATCCGCTCGGCTTCCTTTAATAATGCCTTACCCAATCCATGGTGCTGGGCGGAGCCACTATCTTGCTGTCGCAAAGGCACCTCAGGTCCATAAACGTGGAGTTCTCGTATAATTGCGGTCATGCTGGCAAGTCTTTCCCCCAGCACTGGAATCGGCTCGTTCTGTACACGCAATCGAAGCAGTCCGAAAAGCGTATCGTGGCTATCTTCGAATGAAAGGAATATTTCCTTGCCATTGGATGCTTCATAATCCAGGCGTTTGAGTGTCGGTTCGCCAGCACTTTTACCACCCCTGGCGCGGTGTCCGTACTCACGACAACGTATACAGTGACATTCTGTGCCCTTTATCTGCATCCGCTTTTTTACAGGTCCGCGTAAGGAATCCTTTAAACCCGCTGTAATAAACTTCACGGGAATATCACGCAGCACGCGGGAAATACGCACATATGGAGGCACAATTGCTTTAATATCCGCCACCAGGTCAATCATCGTTTCGTCATCATATGGCTGGTAATTACCTTCTTTATACCATTTCTCCAGCTCCGTGCCCGCTACTACCATCGTCGGATAGATTTTCAAGCCATCAGGTCGGAAACGAGGGTCGTCAAACAATTGTCGCGACATCTCGAGGTCATGTGCCTGTGTGGAGCCGGGTAAACCCGGCATCCAGTGGTAGTGTACCTTAAAGCCATATTGTTTCAGAAGACTAGTCGCCGTCACAACTTCCTCAACACCATGTCCCCGACGTACCAGCCGGTAGATATCTTCATCGAGGGTCTGTACGCCTATCTCTATCCGCGTGGTGCCGAATTCCAGCATGCGGCTGATTTCTGCCTGTCCGCAGTAATCAGGGCGGGTCTCGATGCATAATCCCACACAGCGCGATACTGCCGTTTCATTAAATCGCTTGGCTTCCTCTAAGGTACTGGATTCCGAGCCATTCATAGCATCGTAGCATTCCTTGATAAACCGGTACTGGTAGTCCCGCGGTGTCGCCAGGAAGGTGCCACCCATGACAATCAATTCCACCTTGTCTATTGGGTGCCCCATCTCTGCCAGTCCTTTAAGGCGCACCTGCACCTGACGTCTGGCATCAAACTCACACTCTCTGCCTCTTAAGACTGCCGGCGATTCCGGAGTATAACTTTGCGGAGTCGCAGTATAAGTGGGACAATACACACACCGACCAGGACAGGGCGCTGGCTGGGTCATCACTGCCACCGGCGTCACCCCCGAGATGGTGCGAGTGAATTTCTTCATTATGGTCTTTGGTTTTTCCATGGCATTATTAGTGTAGCAAAGTTAGGTAAAGCTCACAAATATAATTTAGGGCTTAGAGTCTAGTTCTTAGAGCTTCTTTCCCTGTGTTATACTATCGGAAATATGGCTGACAATCTCCGTGAGATCTACAATCAAATAGCTCCAAGCTGGTACAATTTCCGGCACCACACTATTTTCCGTCATGAGCTAGAGACGCTGGCGGCGGAGTGGCAAAGCGGTAAATTACTGAATATCGGGTGCGGGCATGGCGCGGATTTTCTCCCGTTTATTGCCGACTTTGAATTACACGGCATTGATTTTTCTGACGAGATGATTAAGCTTGCCCGCAAGTACGCCGAGAAATATAAATTCGGCGTTAATCTGACTGTGGCGGATGCGTGTGCTCTGCCCTATCGGGATGCCTGCTTCGACCATGTAATTGCCGTAGCAACCTATCACCATCTAACGGATAGCCAGAGACTCCCCGCCTTTCTGGAGTTGAAGCGTATCTTAGTACCTGGTGGTGAGGTATTCATTACTGTGTGGAACCGCTGGCAACCCCGCTTCTGGTCTAGCAGACATGAAATCCGCGTACCATGGCGGACAAAGGAGAAAACACTCTATCGCTACTATAATCTCTTCTCATACAGGGAGCTCGTTAACATGGCGAAAGGAGCCGGGTTTGAAGTAGTCAAAGTCTTCTTGCAGAGCCCTCACCATTTCCCCATCAGATTCTTTTCCAGAAATATCTGCTTACTCGTGAAAAAATCGAAAAATGAGGCTTGATTTATATAAAAGTGGTATACTAAAGGTTATAGTAACAGGAGGTCGCTAGAGCTGATGTTGACCAAAATAAAATGCCCCAAATGTAACGTCGAGGGCACCTTTTCAATTGCCGACCCGGTATTCGATGGTCCATATAAATGCTGGAAGTGCAAGGAACTCTTTCATATTAGAATGGAACATGGTGCTTTGAAAAATATAGAACCAATGTCTGGGGACGAGCTAGCTCAGTTTGAACAGGCACAGGCTATCAGGAACAAATTCAGAAGACCTGTATAAAGAATAGGGATCTGTTTGGCAATCAATTCCATTGTAAAAAAGAGGTAAAACTATGCCAGTTGTTACTGTGGAGATGTGGGAAGGGCGAACCATTAACCAGAAAAAGCAGTTAGTGAAAGACATCGCGGCGGCTTTTGTGAAAATGGGGGTTTCTGAAGAACACCTACAGATTATTCTTAAGGATGTCCCCAAGCATAACTGGGCTACCGGTAGCAAGCTCGCTTCCGAACAATAGATGGTAATAGTCTCGCAATAAACAGGGGGAAATCGTGGATTCTGGCAGTTGGATTCTTATAATAGTACTCGGCATAGTAATCGTGCTTTTCACGCTCTTTCGACCGCGAGGTGGTCCCCATAAATACCCTGAAGTCATCCAGTTCATTCTTTATGACATCAAAATGAATCAAGCACTGGTCGAGACCTTCCAGAAACGGGATAAACCAAAGACATTTGAGCACAACAATTGGGAAATGAATAAAAATAAAATCCATTTTCTTACGGAAGCGCAGAAAGAGTTGCTTAAAGAGACCTTTGCCCTCGTTGACGAATTAAATGTAGAAATTCAAGCCGCAAAGAAAGACAGAACCGGTTTACATTTATATAAAAACCTCGATTTGACTAAGTTCAAAGAACTTCTGGATAAATGTCAGAAAGAGCTTGAGGACTGGATGATAACGAATACCGGGCAAAAGGAATTGCCTATGAAATATCCTTCTATCTGGAGCTCTCTCTTCGGCGAACGCTAGTTATCATCACCTCCGGTCAGGATTCGGTTTTTCAATTTCAAAACGGGTTGGTCCCCATCTTTTTATGTGGTTCTCTTTAAGATGCCGGAGGTTATCTTTGAAGTTGGATGAGCCAATGTAATCCGTGGACATGATAATGGCGTCTTCTCTATTGTCTAGGTAGTAAGCTTTCCTCAGTCCTGTCTTTTGAAAGCCGTACTTTAAATATAGGTTTTGCGCCATGATATTAGAAACACGTACCTCAAGAGTAACGATACGCGCTTTATGTTGTTGTGCCAGTTCGATAATAGCAATGAGTAATGCCTCCCCGACACCCTGCCGCCGGTATTTCTGACCTGAAGCGATACTCATAATGTGCGCTTCGTCAGCCAGAATCCACATACCAGAATAACCAATGATATTCTCTTCGATTTCTGCAGGATCAGGCTTCCGGTGTTTTAGATACCCGATAAGGCGCTCGCGTAATCCTGAAGTCCGTTTTATATCGCTTGGATTGTCAGGTGGACTGGAAACTACTGGTCCGTCGCTGGCAACAATGTAATAAGCCATCCGATTTTCCAGTTCACGGTTGAAGTTTGTAGGTGGCCATTCTGTAGGAAACGCTTCCCTATCAATTCTGGCAACCTGTGTAATATCCCCTTTACGCATCGAGCGTACATACATCGGTAGTTGTCTCTCCAAAAAAGATTCTAACATAATTTATAGTAAAGCTAATATCTGGGAAGGAACACATATCAGGAATACCTGAGCAAGATGTGCCTATCCTTTTCATTAACTCCACGTTATAATATATGCACGGGGTAAAAACCCCGAACTTCATGTTTCAGAAACCAAGATCTGGCACGCGAGGGGGAATTATCCAGTGCAGGATGAGAAAAACCTTGTCCACAAAGCAAGGCAGGGGGACAAGGAGGCTTTTACAGAGCTATATGAAAGCCATTTCGATAAAATCTACCGCTATATGGTAATGAAGATTGGAAACAAGGCTGAGGCAGAAGATATGACCCAGCAGGTATTCATTCGTGCTTACGAGTCGATTGGTTCCTACCAGTGGCAGGGCATACCTTTCAGCGCCTGGCTCTTCCGCATCGCGCACAATCAGATGGTTGATTTTATCAGGAAAGCAAGCAAGAAGCCTACCGTACCACTTGATGAATCGTTGCCTATCGTCGGTGATAGTAATCCTCAAAGGGAGGTTGAGGTTAAACTGAATATGGAACAGGTGGCAATGGCGGCACGGCAGTTAACCAGGGCACAACGTGAAGTAATTAGTCTCCGTTTTGCCGGTGGGCTGTCCATATCCGAAGTTGCCAGCGCTATGCATAAGAGTGAAGGAGCAATTAAGGCATTGCAGCACAGCGCCATACTGGCATTACGTAAGACCTTAAGGGCGGGCGAACAAAATGGCAAAATATGAATTTGAAAACAAACTGAATGACTGTCTGGAAAAACTGCTGAACGGCACCGAGACAGTTGAGCAATGTCTCCAGCGTTACCCGAATGATGCGCAGGAGCTTGAGCCATTGCTCCGCACCGCCATGTCCGTTCAAAAAGTCGTGGATATTGCGCCCAACCCGGAATTAAAAGCACGTATCCATTACAACCTCCAGTTGAAGATGGCAGAAGTAGGGAAACCGCAGCATCCCTCATGGTTCAGCCTGCAACCAAGATGGGCAATGGCGATGATGGCAGTGATGCTTATATTTGTAATGGGGGGTGGTGCAGTACTGGCGGCTGATTCCAGTATGCCGGGAAGCCCGTTTTACCCGATCAAAATTCTGACGGAGAACATCAGCCTGAAGCTTGCCGGATCTGACATTGAGAAGGCAGAGCTCTCTCTGGCTTTCGCGGACCGCAGGGTAGATGAGATGAACTACCTGATAGATAGCGACAAACTCAGCGAAGAGAATATGGAGTCAATCGCCAACCGGTATATCGCTTACGTAGAACAGGTAAATAGCCTGTCTTATGGAACACGAGATGCATCCGAAACGGGTATGACACTGATGCAAGGGTCAGCCTCTGCACCTGTCGCCGAGGAATCTGCTACTGGACCGGATGAGGAGCAGAAGACAGTTACTGAAACTTCTCCGATAGTCAGACAAGAAAATCCCCCAGCACAAATTACTCTCGAGATTCCTCCTGAGGATACAGCGGCATCATCTGCTGAGAATCAGACCTTCAATGAGCAGGATGAGCTATATCAGATGATTACCTATTACGCTTATCATCATCCGCAAAAACTTAATAAGTGGCTGGAAGACCCGAATATTCCAGAAAAATATAAAATTCTCATCCGCCGCATGATTCAGGACATGAAAAACCTGGAGTATCGTTAAAATTTAATATCGAATAGTTGATTGTTTATACTAACCTTTGCGTCTTCTTTCTCGTTATAAGAATTAGTGAACAATATTGTGTATGGAGGTTATACCAATGGCTAAGAAATTACTCTTATTTGCAGCAGTCTTTGTCCTTGTCCTCTCGGGCTTGTTTCTCTATGGTTGTCAATCATCGACGGCTGGCGGTTCTGCCACCCAGCAACAGGGAATCTGGGTCACGGGTGAGGGTAAGGTAGAGGTAACACCGGATATCGCTAACGTTCAACTCGGCATCGAAGCGCAGGCGGATACAGTTACCGAGGCTCAGAGTCAGGCAAACGGTGCTATGACAAAGGTTATGGAAGCGCTGAAAGCCAATGGCGTGGCAGACAAAGATATTCAAACCCGCTATTTCAATATTCAGAGAGTTACCCGTTGGGATTATGAAGCGAATCAGGAAATCATCATGGGCTACCGTGTGAGTAATGTGGTTAATGTTAAGATACGGGATATTAATAAAATCGGTACGATCATCGATGCGGTAACCCTGGCAGGTGGTGACCTGACTCGTGTCGATAACATCTCTTTCGATGTTGACGACCCGATTCGCTTTTATGATCAGGCGCGTGACAAGGCAATGGCAGATGCCAACGATAAGGCAAAAAGCCTGGCAGAACTGGCTGATGTGAAACTGGGAAAAGCAACCTATATAAATGAATACAACGCGTCCACCGGGACAACCGTGCCAATCTATGCGAAAGCTGAAGCAGGCATGAGCGATGCTACACAAATCAGTGCAGGCCAGCTTGAGATTACCGTCACAGTTCAGGTAGTCTACGCAATACGGTAATTTTATTATATAATTAGCGTGGAGGTGGTATGAGATGTCAAAGAAGTGGAAAATTATATTGACAGCAGTTACGGCGGTTGTCGTGCTGACGGTGGGTGGAGGTGCTATTGTCCTTGCTAACGACGGCGAACAGACTCAATCAACAAGCAATCCGCTCCTGGCGCGGGTGGCTGAGCTTCTGGGTAATGGTGTCACAGAACAAGCACTTGTCGATGCCCTGAAAGCTGTCCGTATAGAAGTGGCTAAGGAAGCAATTACAGTAGCACTGGATAAAGCTGTTACAAACGGTGTGATTAGCAGTGATGAGAAAGCCAGTATTCAGATATGGCTATCTCAACAGCCTGATCCCGCCGATAAGGAAGCCATGAAAGTCTGGTGGGCAGAGCGACCGCAGATTAGCAAACCGATGCTATACCTCAGATTTTTAGGCGCGCGTAAAGCCATTCTGCGCTGGGGTTGGTGTCATGGTTTTGCAGGCACTGAGAGTCTGCCGGTAATGAGTAAGGTAGCGGCAAAGCTAGGGGTGACAGAAGAGGCACTGATTGACGCCTTCAAACAGGCAAATCAGGAGATGCGGACCAGTAAATTCCAGAATGCTCTAAAAAATGCCGTGACCAACGGACGGCTCACTCAAGGTGAAGCCGACGAGATTGAGACATGGTGGGCGCAGAAACCGGCTGCACTGGATAAGTTCGCACCGGGCTTCGGACTGGGGCGGATGGGTAGAGGCTTCTGCAGATAAGAGCTTGTCCTCGCGCAGGCGGGGAACGAAAGATGTAGCAGAAGACAAGCTTGTCCTCGCGTAAGCGGGGAACGAAAGATACAAAAATAAGGAAGGGACTCGTGAAACACCGAGCCCCTTTTTCTTTGGTTGTCATTCAGACCGTCATTGCGAGCTCAGGCGAAGCCCTGTCCCGCACCTGATGCGGGATGATACGGGGTCGGTCATTATTATGGGGAGCTCCTCACAAAGACAATCCTCCTACCCTTGTCATCCTGAGCGAAGCGAATGGATCTCTGGGTGGGGTGGTAACTGGAATGGCTTGCACCCACCAGGCCTGTCTTTGCGAGCCACGACTTGTCGGGGCGCGGCAATCTAAAGCCCAGCGGATAGGAATACCATTCATTAAAGACAATAACGACCTCTCCCCTTCTAAGCCTGTCCCGCACCTGATGCGGGATGACCCGATAATCCAGTGACACTCCTTGTCATCCTGAGTCCCGATAAAATCGGGACGAATGGATCTCGTGGCGGGGTGGGGTACATTCGTCTTACGCGCCCTGCCCTGATACTCTTCGCCTGACTCAGAGTGACATACAAAATAGTAGTACCCTGCCAAATCTCCCTCAATCCCTCTTTTCTAAAGAGGGAGAAAACCTCTCCCCTTAAGAAGGGGAGATTGAGAGGGATTTCCCTCTTAGTTTTATCATCTCCTAACATTTTCTTATTATTTACGTTATACACTATATATGTCAGTTCCCCGCAATCCTGTGAAGTGTATTGATCGAGCAGCACTTTAACATTTGTATTATCTTGAATACCCTATCCGGCACCCAGCATGGGACCGATAAGACACTTTGGGTATAGTCCTTTGGAACTTGTTTCGTATTTTGAGTTTCGAATTTCGGATTTACCCCACAGGGGGTGTGGTTATTGACAGGGCGTGTTATAATAGACTACTTGAGCTGTCGGCTGAGCGTATCAGCTTGACTTTAGCGTTGTTTGTGTTATAATAAAATTTAGATTATGTAATGAAAAGGAGGTGATGTTATGCCATGGACCCGCAAGGGAGACAGCACGAATAAGCTGATTACAGCAAAAATTTTTACTAGCTAATCATGGTCTTCGTGAAGAGGCTTTTCGGCACGAGGGCTTATCTAATTAAGGAGGAAATACATAAAGTAGATGAAAAGCAAATTTTTTAGAATCCTGGGCGTAGTAACATCAGTTGCTATGCTGGCGAGTGTACTGGCTGTAGTGCCGGCTATGGCATTATCTGTACCTCAGGTTACTCTTGCCACCGGTTCTGACGTAATCAGTAAAGCCAATGCTAATTACACCATTACGTTTACAACTGGTACGGCACTCACTGCTGCTGCTAGCGATACAATTACGTTAACCTTCCCCGCAGACACTACTATCGCAGCTTCAGCTAGTATTACTGCCACTATTGTGGCATCGCCCGGCTGGGTTACTAATCCAGTTCCCCCACCTCCACAAAATTGGACGAATGCCCAGGTTACTACCCCGGGAATAGTTAGCGATCCCACTGCCCGTACCATTAAATTCACCCTTGATGATCTCGGCGATGTTATCGGTGCATCCGCCAGCGTCATCATCAATATTACTACTGGTATTACCAATCCTACTACAGCCGGTAGTTATCAAGTCTCGGTAAAAACGAGTCAGGAAACCACGGCTGTTCCTTCAGCTTCTTACACTATCGTCGTTCCTACTCTGGCTTTCCCCGGCATTGTCAAAATTTACAACCCCGCCGGCATCCAGATGGACCAGAAATCTGGTGCTACGCCTATTACTGACGCTCTGGGTGTAGCTGGACCTGGATATACTCTTGAAATTGGTCCTGGTACTTATGCCGAACCACTCCTGCCTACTCTTACTGATGTCGCTGGTGAGTTCGACGGCCTTATCATCAAAGCTTCCGGCGCACTGGCGGACACCGTTATTTCGGCAAACTGGCATGTAGATGCCGATTCAGTTACCTTCAAAGGTCTAACCCTGAAGAATGGTGCGGGCACTACTGCCGTCCTCGTCGATACAATTGCTGATAAAGTTATCTTTGATGGTTGTGCCTTTGTGAAAAAGAATACGGCTACAACCGCCGTCGCAGAAAACTTCATTCTTTACGGTAACGTTTCGGCAAGTGGTACTGGTACCATCACCGGCTGCACCTTCGATTCATCGCTTGGTGCAGTTACCGATATGCCTATCATCAACTGTGGTGTTGGCTTGACGGTTAAAAATTGCACTTTCACACTGGATAATACCGAACCAATAAATCCAGGCTACGCGACCATCTTAACCGTCGATGACATAGCCATTACAGCTCCCGTTACCGCCACCATTACCGGCAATACATTTACCGGTACGACTGGCGGCTATGCCATTAAAGTCTATCCTGCCACGGCTACTGCTACAGTAACACTAGCTGTAGCTAATGGCGGTGGCGCCGCGACTGTTACTAGCGGTGGTGCTGGTTATACCAGTGCACCTGCAGTCACTATTGGAGCTCCTCCAGCTGGCGGCACACAAGCTACCGCTACAGCAACCGTAGTAAACGGTTCTGTGGCTACTATCACTGTCGTTGCTGGTGCTGGTTATCTCGTTGCTCCTACAGTTACCATCGCAGCGCCTGGTGGTGCTACTGGTAAATCTACCATCACTAGCAACACTTTCAAAACTTTGGATGTAGCTTTGTATGCCAATGGTACCCCAACAGTCGTCTTCGATGGCAATACGGTTGATACCTGCGGTATGCCTATGGTTACAACCTATAATGCTGGTGGGACTCCGACAATCTTCGTTTCTGGTGTCACCTCGTTCCTTGCCACCAACAATACTATTAAAGCCTCGAAGGCTGGAATCGCATGGGTCGCTGATGCGTGTGCTGCGGTAACACATTTCAACTTTAATAACTTCAGCGGCAATACATTTGGTGTTGTAAACAGCACTGAGCTTGCCGGTGGTACACCTGGTAATAAGGCAGATGCGACTCACAACTTCTGGGGCGCTGCCACTGGCCCGACCGCTTACCAGAACCTTTTCGCAAAGGGTTGTGATACCAGTGGTTACCTTGGAGCAGCCGCCACCAATGGTACGGTTGTTCTGGGTGGCTCCGCTGTTGGTGCTAAGTCCACCGCAAGTGTGGATGTAGCTTCCTTTGATGCGAATGGACTGGCTAAAGTTGTAGGCTCGATCGGTGTTGCCAGCTATAGTGCTGTCCCGGTCGTAGCTGTACCATCAACGTTGAAAGCTGTAAAGTTCTACGATGTCTTTGCCCAAGGTGCGACTGTGGCATCCTTTATGGAAATCAAATTCTACGGAACCATTACAGCCGGTGCCTCAGCGGAGGTATGGTTCTATAATCTAGATACTGGTGCTTGGACAAAATGCAGTAACCAGACTGCCGTTTCTGGCGGTGGGTATGTCATGGTTACTGTTACAGGTAGTACAGCCCCTGCTATCGTTGATTTGCTTGGTACGCCATTCGTCCTGGCAGAAGCGCCTCCAACCGCTCCGGTTGCTGAAGTTGTAAAACAGGCACCGGTACTGGGTGCGGTGAATATCCCCGTTGACACCACTTTCACCTGGCCCGCGGTTTCGGGTGCCGTCAGCTACATCTTCGAACTGGCTGAAGAAACCGGACAGACTGACAAATTCTACCTGAAAGACGAAGTCGGTGGTCCGACTGTCAACGCGTACAAACTCGTTGACGACCTCAAGTACGATACTCAGTACTGGTGGAGAGTACAGGCAATCAATAGCGCTAATGTTAAGAGTGCCTGGACGACCTCATTCTTCACAACAGCGAAAGAAGTTGTTGTTGTAGAACCTACTCCTCCAGTAGTCATTCAAGAAAATCCTCCGGCACAGATCACCCTTGAGATCCCGCCTGATGAGGAAGTAGTGGTTGAACCAATTCCCGCTTACTTACTCTGGGCGGTTATCGCCGTAGGTGCCCTACTGGTCATCGTCGTCATTGTCCTGATTGTCAGAACCCGCAGAATCAGCTAAAAACTGATATAAGGGCAATCCGGTAATCCGGTACAACTTCGACCCCCCTCAATGAGGGGGGTCGATTTTTTTAACCGACCTTTCCCTTTCATTACTATCCGTCATTGCGAGCGCAGGCGATGCAATCTCAGGGAAGAGGGGCGTCCTCCCCACCCAGTGATTGCCACGTCATCCGCCTCAGGCGGACTCCTCGCAATGACAGGGCAAAGTTGAAGTAGGCGATTTGCAGTTACGCTCAGTTATGATACATTCGCATATGAAATTTGACTTGCTATTTACCGTTACGTTACAATACCTCCATGCTCAAAAAGCTATTCCAGACCTGCCTCGTTATCACAATCGGGATGTGCCTGATTATATCCTCATTCCCTGGTCACGTTTCCTACGCCGCTACAGACGAAGTGAAATGGTCGCCCCTGTCTCTACCGGCAGACAGAGAATCTGGCAATTGGCAGCTTGCCAGCGGCGCCGACCCCAGATGTCTTACGATGGCTGCGGATGGCACGCTCTACTGCTACGCCACTCCCGCGAGTACGACTGATACCCTCTTTCGATCAACGGATGGCGGCTTAGGCTGGTATTCAATCGGGCGGGTTAAGGATGTCATTATCGATATAGCGGTTATACCGCAGGATGCAAAAACTCTCTACTATGCTACGGTTTCCAGTGTCTACCGGTCTACTAATGGCGGCAATAACTTTGTGGCTCTGTCTCCGAATCCTGGTGGCGCCGGTATCGGCAATGTCGAGATTACCTCAATTGCGGTAGTCCGGCAGAGTGATGGCAACCTGCTCGCTGTCAGCACCAGAGATACCATCGGCGGGCAGTACGGTGGTGTCTATTTGTTTAACGAAAGCTCCCCATCCGACGGCTGGCTCAATACAAACATGGGTAGTTATGATGTCTATAACGTAGCCTTTTCGCCAAACTACACAAGCGATAAAGCCTTGATTGCCATCGTCAGTAATGAGGCGGATACTATTATCCGCAGTAAGCTCGCCAATAACGGTTGGGGACAAATAATTGGCGATGCCTATCTCTCCGGTTTGACACCAGTCTCGGCGACGATTGCTTTTCCCACGGATTATCAGGTTACGAGCGGCTTCTTTTTTGCGCTGAATACGGGTATCAACCGCGGTGATGTGTACAGGTTTACACCAGCTTTCGCTCCATTCCCTTCTACGGTCACCCCACTGGGGATCGCAAATGATGGTCTTTCGAGGGGTATTGATATCTCCAGTCTGACAATCGCAGGAAACATGGCTAATACAACGCTAATTGCGGGATGTGCGCGGCAATCGGGGATATATGTCAGCCGTGATGGTGGCGTTCACTGGACACAAAGTCAGAAGCCACCCACTGGACAATCCGAGACCAATGTGGTCATGGCGCCCGATTTTGCCAGCCAGCAGAAAGTTTACGCCATTACCTGTGGTAGGGAAAGCGCCTTCTCTGTTTCACTGGATGGCGGTTTAACATGGCACCAGGTCAGCCTTATCGATAGTAAAATCACCAGCCTCGTCGATTTTACTTTTATCCCTGCCGAACCGGAAGCGGCTCTCTTTATAATTACCCACAACGGCACTAATTTGAAATACAGCCTCTGGCGGTCTCAAGATGGCGGCAATCACTGGCAGAGGATATTTGTCAGTGATCCACCCACCATTGATGCCTTTACTCTTGTCAGGGGAACCAATGATGAGAGTCTGTTTCTTGCTGGACAGAGCTATGGTATTCCCGTGATATGGTCTTCAACTAACAAAGGGCAGACTTTCCTCATGCATCCTGCACCCTGTGCTATAGATACCTGGACATTCTTGGATGCGAATACATTCTTTATTGGTGGTTATAATGGCTCGACGAGTGTGGTCTACAGCACCGGGAATGGCGGCATTTCCTATTCTCAACCCATCGAAGTTGGCATGAGAACATTAACCTCTCTCGAGCTTTCCCCAGATTATCTAAATGACCGGACTATACTGGCAGGGAATACCGGCGGTCAGGTTTTCCTTTCTACCGATAATGGCGGTTCTTTCATGCAATTGGGACAGCAATTACCGGTTATTACTGGTACCGGCAAAATAAGCCTCGCCTTCGACCGCAATTTCAATAAAAACAGTATTGTCTATGCCGCTGTGGATACGAAAACAACCAGCACCAGCAAAGAACGTCTCTTCCGTTTCACCATCGGGCAGAGTACTGCCTGGCAGACTATGTATAGTTCCTTACCGGATAATGCTATTATCAGCCAGATTGCAGTCACTGACGACGGCGCATTCTACGCTATTAATGGCCAAGGTGTCGTTGTTAACGATGGCAAAGGTGGACTGCTCCGCTCCTTGTCCCCTGTATCTCAGTCTGCCTTCGAAATCACGATGCGGGGTTTGGACGAGGCGGTTATCCTTAACGGATTGTGGGCGAATAATAATCAGCTTTGGTCTCTTGATACTAAAAACACAGTACTGATGACATTCACTGACAGTCTGACCATGCCGGTTATTCTAGAATCGCCGCTGAATAAAGTGTCGGGGATGGATACAGACATCATGCTCGAATGGCAGACACTTCATGGCGCTACCGACTATGAGTGGCAGATAAACGACGAAGCAAGTTTTTCCAGTCTTCCGGCGGGATTCAACGGTACAACAACCGCAACATCAACACTATTATCAGATTTGAAACCAGCTATTACCTTTTACTGGCGGGTGCGTGTCACCAAACCCCTACAGAGTCCATGGTCGGATATATTTTCATTTACCACTATGCTGGGTGGAGCAAATGGGGCACCGGTGTTGAGCTTCCCGGAAGTTGGCTCGATAACGACTATCAATCCCGTATTTCAATGGCAGACCGTTCCGGGTGCTGACCGCTACGAATTGATGGTTTCTAATAACACCGACTTTTTTACACCGGCGGTTTGCTGTACAGGAGAGCAGGCGCTCTTTGCTAATGCCTGGCATTGTGATACTAACCTCGAATATGAAATTACCTACTTCTGGAAAGTCAGAGCCTGTACTGCCACTAATTCCGGTGAGTGGAGTGCGGTCAGTGCTTTCATTACGGAGCAAGCACCAATCACAGAAGGACCCGATTCCATCACACAGGAACAGACTCCTGCCCAGCCAACAACATCAGTCTTGCCAGTACCACAGCAGCCACTACCAGCCGCTACTACTATCCAGCTAAGTGTTCCAGGATGGGCGATATATGCCGGCCTGGCTTTGCTTATCATTATTGTGGTACTTCTTACGGCTTTAATTGTGGCTCTCTTCTCATCGCGGCGTTTGTGAAGAAACGCACTGCTATGATAAAATTACTGTCAGAATTGCGGTAAAACAATGAGAAGCTGTTGAGACCCACCGTCCTCGCTTCATAGAAAGAGAATCCAATGAAGAAGATCAAATTCCCCAAGATATTTGTTGGTTGGTGGACGGTAATTGGTGGCGGTATACTGGCACTCTGGGGACACGGTTATCATGCCTATGGTATTTCAGCTCTTTTCAAGCCAATTTCAGAAGAATTAGGATTTAACCGGACAGTTACTTCAGTTGCCTCCAGTATCGGTCGTCTTGAGGGAGGGATTGAATCACCGCTAGTTGGCTGGATTACGGACCGCTGGGGCGCAAAATGGGTAATTCTCATCGGCGTTATCATGATCAGTACGAGCCTGCTTTTGATGAAATCCGTAAACTCCCTCTGGGGTTACTATCTGATCTGGGGGGTTTTACTCGGCACCGGTTGTAATATTGCACTAACTTTGCCTATGGATACAACCATCTCTAACTGGTTTGTTAAAAAACGGGGTATAGCGATAAGTATTAAAGCTGTGTTCTCCGGGCTTTCTGGTGTATTAGTTCTACCCCTCATTTCTTATCTCATCACTACTCAGGGGTGGCGCGATACCTGCTTTATTGGTGGCATTGTAATGGCGGTGGTTGGTTTACCAATTGCCTGGTTCCTTATAAAACCCCACCGCCCGGAATACTATGGTTTGCTCCCTGATGGCGCGAAAATTACAAACGAGGTGGCAGCGAGCCAGGAAAAGATGCTGGAACATGGTGCCAAGTATGCCGCTGAAGTTAAAGAAGTCGAGTTCACCCTCAGACAGGCTGTAAAGACACGTGCCTTCTGGTTACTATTTGTAATTCAGTCAATTCCATCACTGGTCGGTCCAGTCATGACCATTCACTGCATTCCATTCCTGACTGATAGAGGAATCGACCCGGTTCAAGCATCCGGCATCATGGCAATGATGATTTTCTTCAGTCTACCAACCAGATTTCTTGGGGGATTTATTGCTGACCGTCTCGATATCAGACACCTGCGCTTTGTTAAGACACTGTCATATACTCTGCAAGGTATAGGCGTGGTGATTTTCCTGCTTTTACCTGATCCGGGTATCGGCATAATTTATATCTGGTTCATCCTTTACGGATTAGGACAGGGTTTTAGTTTTACCATTAGCCCCCTTATGCGAGCTCGCTTCTTCGGGCGTAAAGCATTTGGTTCGATTCAAGGCATTGCGTCCATGCTCATGACACCCATCGGAGTTGCGGCACCAATTTTTGCCGGCTGGATTTATGACTCCACCGGCAGCTATAATCTCGCCTTTCAATTATTTGCATATATGTTAGGAGCTGATGTAATTCTCTCCTTGTTCCTTCTACCACCCAAACCACCAGAGCAAATCGGAGATATTAATAAAATCATGTAGAATTCTCTACTGGCTGGATTTTTTCGTGGAAATCTCCAATCGAGGGTCATTTGTGCCTGTGATGCGAAAGCGGTTGGAAGTTGTCTTAGCACAGGTTTCTCGGATTTATGCTTGTTTTTAGCAAAATGTTATAATAATGCAAAAGTCGTATTTTCCCTTTGCACCGATAGAAAGATATTCCAATCAAGAAAATAAAGTTCCCCAAGATATTTCCGGGGTGGTGGACGGTCTTTGGTGGTGGTCTCCTATCCCTCTGGGGATTTGGCTTTAATGCTTATGGAATCTCCGTTCTTTTCAAACCCATCTCACAAGAGCTGGGATTCAATCGTGCCGCCACTTCAGTTGCCAGTAGTATTGGCCGATTTGAAGGTGGATTAGAAGCACCAATTACCGGCTGGATTACAGACCGCTGGGGGGCAAGATGGGTTGTCTTTCTCGGTGTTTTCATTATGAGCCTGGCTCTCATCCTGATGCGTTACATAACTACGCAATGGGGTTACTGGCTGGTGTGGGGGCTTATGTTGGGTACTGGGTCCAATATTGCCCTTTCTCTACCCCTCGATACCTCCATCTCTAACTGGTTCGTTAAGAAACGAGGCTTGGCTACCAGCATCAAATGGGTCTTCTCCGGCCTTTCTGGCGTACTGGTTATGCCTCTCATTGCCTGGATGGTGAATACTTATGATTGGCGTACTGCCTGTACAGTTGGTGGCATCGTGATGGGAGTAGTCGGTCTCCCGATTGCCTTTTTCCTTATCAAACCGCGCAGACCGGAATATTATGGACTCCTTCCAGATGGTGCCAGGATAGCTGAAGAAGTGCAAGCCAGTCAAGAAAAAACTCTGGAAAGAGGGGCTCAATACGCCACCGAAGTTCAAGAGGTTGAGTTTACCGTAAGGCAGGCGATAAAAACACGCATTTTCTGGTTGCTCTTTCTTTCGCAATCGGTTCCGGGACTGGTGGCACCGGTGATGTCTCTTCACTGCATACCCTTCTTAACCGATCCTCTGCCATTCGGTATGGGCATGGAACTGGTTAAAGCATCGTCAATTATGGCAATGATGCTTTTCTTTAGCCTGCCAACGAGATTCATCGGTGGATGGATTGCTGACCGCATCAGTGTAAACCACACGCGTTATATAATGACCATTTCCTTGTTCATGCAGGGTGTCAGTGTGCTGCTATTTTTACTAAACCGAACTGAAACCATGGTCTATGTCTGGTTTATTCTCTTCGGCTTGGGTCAGGGACTGGGTTTTACAGTCGGTCCCTTTATGAGAGCTCGCTTCTTCGGACGTAAAGCATTCGGTTCAATTCAAGGTATCTCGGCGCTGTTTATGACACCAATTGGAGTTCTGGCACCAGTTTATGCAGGCTGGATTTATGATACCAGCGGTAGTTACATATTTGCATTCCAGTTACTCGCCGCACTGACTGGTGTATCGGTAGTGCTTTCCGTTTTTCTTCTCCCGCCCAAACCACCGGAGAAACTCACCGACGTCCGAAGTATCGTTTAGAATAGGTATTAACCGAGCAAGACAACCTGTAGGGTCAAAGGTAAACTGGCTTTATTTACAACAAGCTTGGGCTGAGGAACAGCCTCTTTAACTCCCATTTCTTTGAGGAAACGGTCGACAGGTGCAAGCTCCCTTTTCAATACCAGTGTTTTGTAATGCATGGGGATTACGATTTTTGGTTCCAAACGGCGTACAATTTCTGCAGCATGCGTGGCATCAATCGTTGACACCCCGCCTACCGGCACCAGCAAAACATCCGCAGAATCAATCTTGGCAATCTGCTCTGTAGTAAGTGCGTGACCGAGGTCACCCAGATGGCAAACAACTACGTCATCAATCTCGAAGACGAAAATGATGTTTTTGCCTCTCTGATTACCCTGCTCGGTATCGTGGTACGTCTGTAGACCAAGTGTAATAATCCCGCTTATTTCATATTCGCCAGGTCCAGTAAGAACCTTGGGCTCACCACTCACCCCCTGGATGTAGGAATGTCCGGGGTGCTGATGACTGACGGTAACAATATCGGCGGTGAGTTTACCTAGCGAGTAACCGAGGTCGGGAGGGAAGGGGTCTGTAACGATGGTAGTCTGTTTGCCCTTAAGGCGGAAGCAGGAATATCCAAGCCATGTAATTTCCATTAGTTCAGTTTAGCACAGGCACACAGGTGGTTCAATGTTTGAGATGATGTTTTTCGATTCCGCTGGAGAACAACGCGTCATAAACGGGACTGAAGCCCGAAAAACTATAGGTTCTGCTTGCTTTTAGTTGTTGATGCCTCTGAGCAACGAATCTGGATGTGTCAGAGAAGGAGCTCTAGAAGCTTGTCTTGAGCGTAGCCGAAGGAACTAGGCATTCGCCCTTCCTCTCGTGATTATTCCCCGCCCTCATAGAGCTTGCCCCGTACGCCTGTCCCGTACTTGATACGGGATGATACGGGGGCGGGGATAAAGGGGTGGGTCATTGTGCAAGGCAAAGTGTAGTGATGCAAAATCATACTTTCAACCAAATGTAAGTAATACCAAGCCATAAAAACTCTTGACAATCTATGCCTCTAGGTGTAAATTTAGTATTGTTAGCAATCGGGCAGTAAGAGTGCTAATAGGAGTAACAATGCTCTCACAACGAAGCGCAACCATTCTGAAATCTATCGTTGAGCATTATATTGACCAGGCGATACCCGTGCCGTCCCAGAGCATTATTCACAGTTACGGTCTGGAAGTCTCTTCGGCGACTGTACGGAATGAGATGATGCAGTTGGAGCGGGAAGGGTATATTATCCGTCCACATACTTCTGCGGGCAGTGTACCATCAGATAAAGGATATCGCTTTTACGTCGAAACATTAAATGACATTCGTCTGCCTGTCAATCAACAGAGGATGGTCAGCCATCTTTTCCACCAGGTTGAAACACGTTTGGAAGAATGGGTTCGACTCACAGCTACAATACTAGCAAATCTTACCCAGAATATGGCTGTAGTTGCTACTGCCAAATCAATAAAGTCGGTTTTCAAACACCTGGAACTGGTAAGTATCCAAGAGCGAACGGCACTCATGGTTCTAGTCATGCATGGGGCGCGTGTTAGACAGCAATTGCTCACCTTTAATCAGGATATTTCTCAAGAAGAGCTATCTGTAGTAAGTGTTAAACTCAATAGCAATTTCGCCGGTTTGACGAGCTTACAGATTGACGATAAAAAGCTTTCACTTTCCGATGTGGAAAAACAAGCTGTGGATACAGTGCTCGCAATCATGAAGACAGAAGATGCTATCACCTACGAAGAGACCTATATGGAAGGACTCCAGTTTATCTTCAATCAACCGGAATTTGCCAGTGCGCATCAAGCACTCGCTCTTGTGGACTTATTAGAGCAGAAAAATCTAATGCGTCTCATTCTCCCTCATGAACTAGAGAGACCCGGTGTACATGTTATTATCGGGCAGGAGAATGAAGCTCAGTCGATTCATAATCTCAGTGTCATTCTTAGCCAGTATGGTTTACCCGGTGAGGCGGTGGGGTGCATTGCTGTAATCGGACCTACCCGAATGCCTTACGTGCGTAGCATCGCGTCAGTTGGCTACCTATCGGATGTTCTTTCGCGACTCATCGCCAGATTATACGGTAAGGATACGTCTCCAGAGACCAAGCAGAACAACTGACGCAGTCTGAATATCAGATAGTTAATCCAAGAAATCGGGAGAGAGTATTTTAGTATGATACCCAGAGACTCAGAAGAGCAGAAATCAGAGAGTGCAGAAACAAACTCGGAAGAGACAATTTCTGAGGTAAAAAAGAAAGCTGAAGACTACCTGGAAAGCTGGAAACGAGCCCAGGCTGATTTTATTAATTACAAACGACATGCAGAGCAGGAGAAGCAGGAGATGGGGCAATATGCAAATACCCAGCTTATTCTCAGTCTCTTGCCTGTGCTGGATGATTTTGAAAGGGCTTTTAATAATGCCACACCGAATGTCGTGAATTCTGATTGGATAGCGGGGATGAAATTAGTTGAGACCAAATATCGTTCGATTCTATCTGCTCAGGGATTAACTCCAATTGATGCTCTGGGCAAACCTTTCGACCCTGCTTTGCACGAAGCAATGATGCATGGTGAAGGTGAAGAAGGTATGGTAGTAAACGAAATACGGCGGGGATACAAGCTGAATGATAAAGTACTCCGTCCCAGTCTAGTCGTCGTAGGTAATGGTAAAACCAGTCAACTTGAGGAAAACAAGACTTAAATCACATTAAATGGGGACGGTTGTCCCTATAGTTATGGTAAATGCCAAAAGAGAGGAGATAGATATGGCAAAAGCAGTTGGAATAGACCTGGGAACAACCTTCAGCGAAGTAGCGGTAATGCAGGGTGGCGAACCGGTTGTTATCCCGTCGGCTGAAGGTGGGAATATTGTTCCGTCTTATGTTGCGATGAGTAAAAATGGAGAGCGATTAGTCGGGCAACTGGCACGACGTCAGTCAATCGTAAATCCCGATAATACTATCTACAGCATTAAACGTTTCATGGGACGGAAATGGGGTGAGCCAGCCGGGCGTGAATTACCGGTTGAAGAAGATGCCCGCCGCAAGACTTATAAGGTTACACGCGGCTCGAACAATGAAGTGCGGGTAGTCATGTCTGGCAAGGAGTACAGTCCGCCGGAAATATCTGCGATGATTCTCCAGAAGTTGAAGGCAGATGCAGAGGCTTATCTCGGGGAGAAAGTAACAGATGCTGTCATTACAGTGCCAGCTTACTTCAATGATGCCCAACGACAGGCAACTAAAGATGCCGGCGCTATTGCCGGATTGAATGTCCTGCGTATCATTAACGAACCAACCGCCGCGGCACTCGCTTACGGACTGGATAAAAAGAATGAAGAAACAATCGCTGTGTATGATCTCGGTGGCGGTACTTTCGATATTTCTATCCTGGAAATCGGTGGCGGCACTTTCCAGGTGAAGTCCACTGCAGGCGATACGCACTTGGGAGGCGATGATTTTGACCAGAGAATCATGGATTGGCTCTGCGATGAATTCAAAAGTGACCAGGGTATCGACCTGCGACAGGACCGAATGGCGCTACAGCGTCTCAAGGAAGCCGCTGAGAAAGCCAAGATTGAACTCTCTTCAGTACAGAAGTCTGATGTTAACCTGCCGTTCATCACAGCTGATGCCAGTGGACCCAAGCACATGAATATCACCCTCACCCGCGCAAAGTTGGAACAACTGGTCATGGACCTGGTAGAGAAATCATTAGAGCCATGCAAGCAAGCAGTAAATGATGCTGGTATCGCTACCGCCCAGATTGATGAGGTTATTCTGGTGGGTGGGCAAACCAGGATGCCACTGGTACAGGCAAAGGTTAAACAATTCTTTGGTAAAGATCCAAACAAGGGTGTCAATCCGGACGAGGTTGTCTCTATTGGGGCAGCAATTCAAGCAGGTGTACTCAAAGGTGAGGTTAAGGAAGTTCTATTACTGGATGTGACACCACTAACACTCGGAATTGAAACTCTCGGTGCTGTAATGACGCCGCTTATTACTCGCAATACCACCATCCCTACCTCCAAGAGTCAGATTTTCAGCACTGCTACGGATAACCAGCCAAGTGTGGAAATACATGTTCTTCAGGGTGAAAGACCGATGGCAGCGGACAATCGTACACTGGGGAGATTTGTGCTGGACGGCATTCTACCGTCACCACGTGGTTTGCCCCAGGTCGAGGTGACTTTTGATATTGACGCTAATGGTATTCTAAGCGTGAAGGCTCATGATAAAGGGACTGGTAAAGAACAGAAAATCACCATCACGTCATCCAGTGGTTTGAGTAAGGATGAGGTTGAGAAGATGCGCCATGAAGCGGAAATGCACACCGCGGAAGATACGAAGCGTAAGGAAGAAGTTGAAATAAAGAATCAGGCCGATACTATGGCATATCAAGCAGAAAAAATGCTGCGCGACTATAAAGATAAGATATCCGATCCTGTTAATAAGGAAGTCGAGGGTAAGGTTTCAGCAGTACGCGAAGCGCTTAAGGGGAATGACCTCAATAGCATAAAGAAAGCTACTCAAGAACTGAATGATGCCATGCAGAAGGTCGGACAGACTATTTATGGGCAACAGCAGGGGCAACAATCCCCGCCTGGCTCTCAACCGCCACCACCCCCGGGTGATAAAAAAGATGACGATGGTACGGTTGAAGGCGAATTCCGCGAGGTTTAGAATAAAGAATCAGGGCTGGAGGGGTGAAAGAACCCCTCCAGTAAACTTTTACCTGTTGAGATTGTAAACAGCCATGCCAGAAAAACGTGATTACTACGAAGTACTCGGTATTGATCGGAATGCCGGTGACGAAGATATCAAGAAAGCATTCCGTAAGCTGGCTTTTCAATACCACCCCGACCATAATGGGGATGCAGGCGCTACCGATAAATTCAAAGAAATCAATGAGGCATATGAAGTTCTCTCCGATGCCAACAAGCGCGCCGCATATGACCGCTATGGTCATGACGGCGGGCGTGATTTTGAAAGTTTTGACTTCGGGCTGGGGGATATTTTTGAAGCCTTTTTTGGTGGCACGTCAACAACGGCACGGCAATCTCCAGAAAAAGGTCAACCGCTTCATTGTATAGTAGATCTGACACTTGAAGAAGCCGCCTTTGGTGTGGAAAAAGAGTTACCTATTACCCGCATCGAATATTGTACCGAATGTCAGGGTACCGGTGCCAAAGTGGGAACCCAGCCAGTCCGATGTACTGCCTGTAATGGTACTGGACAGATTAAGCGCACTCAAGCTAGTGTTTTCGGGCGGTTTACCAATATCACGGCGTGTCCTCAATGCCGTGGGGAAGGTAGAGTCGTCACCGAATTCTGTCCTAAATGTAAAGGGAACGGACGCGAGAAGAAACAGCGCACGGTCTCGGTTAAAATCCCTGCAGGAATCTCCAATGGAATGCAGGTGCGTTTCCGCAGTGAAGGGAATGCCGGCTACAGAGGTGGACCTTCCGGTGACCTGTTTGCAACTGTACAGGTTCAGGAACATAAACTATTTAAACGGGATGGTGATGACATTCGTTACGAGTTACCTGTAAACTTTGCGCAGGCGGCTCTAGGTACCGAGGTAGATGTCCCCACATTGGACGGCGATGCAAAGCTTAAGATTCCGGCAGGTACACAAACTAATAGCGTTTTTCGACTAAGGAATAGGGGTGTCCAACGTCTCAACGAACGTGGGCGTGGTGACGAATTGATAACAATACATGTGATGACGCCGGATTCCCTCACCAAAGAACAGCGTCAGTTGTTTGAAAAACTGTCCGAAAGTCTGGGAAAAAGCAAAAAGAACTCAAAATCCTGACGGACATTTTTGTGAAATCGCCCAAATTTTCTTATTAAAGGTGAAAATTGCTCCTTTTTTTAAGGTCTGTATGCTGATATGCATAATTGATTGCATATTTTCCTCGCCCCTTGGGGGAGAGGATTAAGGTGAGGGGTAGTCTCAATTTCACCCTCATCCTGACCTTCTCCCATCAAGGTATAAGGGATTTTATTAAAAAATATCGCTTTGGTGGTAACCTAATCTGTTAAAATTGGCTCTTTAAATATATAAGCCTTTAAATAAGGGTTCGATTTATGGAACGGCATTCTATCAATCTTGCAGAGTATGTTCGTCTTGCTCAGAGTGGAGACATAAACAGTTATGAACAAATCGTGAAAAGACTCCAAACTTCTGCCTTTAGTCAGGCTTTCTCCATTTTGGGAGACAGCTATCTAGCAGAAGACGCTGCGCAGGATGCTTTCATAGAAGCATATCGGAAACTAGGCTCACTACGATCTCCCGAAGCATTCATAATTTGGTTCCGTAGAATAGTTTTCACTGCTTGTAATCGTATAAGACGGAGGATGTCCATTGGGACTACCTCGGTTGAGGAAGCTGAAAAGATAGCCGATATTAGCGAGAGTCCTGTGGAACAACTTGAACGCAAAGAACGTGAGCAGACGGTGCATCTTGCCATCCAAGCCCTACCTGATAACCTGAGAATGGTCACTGCATTATATTATATTGGTGACATTGACCAACAAAGTATCGCTGATTATCTGGATCTATCTGAGACAACCGTTAAGAAACGACTATTCAATGCAAGAAAGAAACTAAAGGAGGGCATAACCAACATGGCAAAAGTTATTTCGGAAAAGAAAATGCCAGCGGAAGTGGTTTCTGCTAGAGTAATCGCTGAACTGGTTAGCAGGCCTCAACCCCTTCTAATAAAGGACCACCCTATCCGCCAGATTGTTGAACAAATAAAGATGGCTCTACTTGATTACGAGATGATTGACAGTAGTGAGGTAGAGGAGAAAGAAATATACCCATCTATTCAAGACTCTTATATTTCCAGAACGACTGCCTATCAGTTAGATTCCAAACATGTATTGAGAACACAGACGAGTGGTGCTACATTACGAGCAATCAAAGGCAGAAAAATACCAATCCGTTTGCTTACTACCGGTCGCGTATTTCGACCTGTTCGAGAGGATGAACAGCACTTGAAAGTTTTTCATCAGTTGGACGGTATATGTGTAGCTCCAACCGCTTCACAAGACGAACTCGAAACGACTCTTTCAAAGGCGATAGCGGCTGTGCTTGGTACAGTTGATATCAAATTTCGTGAAGGAGATTTCGGTTGGATCGACCAGGGAATGGATATAGAAGTCAAGGTTAATGATAAGTGGACCGATGTTGCAGGGTGCGGCATGCTTAAACCCGAAATGCTTAAAGAAGCAGGCCATGACCCAAAGCATACACAAGGATACGCCTTTGGACTTGGTTTAGAGCGATTGGCTATATTAAAACTTGGGCTAAAGAATGTTCGTGACTTGTGGCGCCCACCTTATATTCAGCCATTCCAATAAAACTAATACCTTCTATCTCCGCGGAAATAGATACTTTTCTACGAGACGCAAACGGTCGACACCTTTTATTTCATGAGGGAAGAGGGGTATTTCAATAACTTGCAGATGCGAATATTTGCCATAAAGAAGTTCAAGGTATTGTTTTTGCTGGTCTGCCCTCGCTTTTAGAAATGCAGAATTGCCTATTTCCTTAATAACGTTGTTGATGGTCAATTGTTCAGTTTTAAACCCGTACTTGTTCATCTCTCCAAGAATCGTGTCAAGCTGTTCCACTGCTAGTGCTTCAGCAATTGTTACCAGGACAAAACGGACGTCGTTACGTAAGAAGTCCATATCCTGCTGTGATAGTTTCTCCCAGCCTTTTAAAATTTCCAGTACGGGACGTCTTGTCTCGGCGCCGAGCTTGAGTCGAGAGTAAATGCGTGGCGCGGGTTTCAGGTGTTCTCTGAGCATGGATGGGGTTTCCAGTAGTCCCAACGTCTGACCCAGTGGCGCCGTATCCCATACAATGTGGTCATAGTCGCTACCCAGACTTGACTCCTTGATATAGTCGACCATGAACTCATCGCTCAGACCAGGCAGAATAGAAGACATGAAGTTGACGAACTCATCATATTTAACCGATACAAAGGATGAAAAAACTTCGTAGACTTCCCGCCCGAATTTCCGGTCCCACATCTGCTTGACTTCGTTCAATCCGAGTTCTGCCAGATAGAGGTTATTTAATACCTTGACCGGTTTCTGTTTGCTCTTGATTTCAAAAATGTGAGAGAGAGACGGTGTGGGGTCGGTGGAAATGATGAGAGTTGGCTCATTCATCAGGGCATAGTGAAGCGCAGTAGCACCGGCGCAGGTCGTCTTGCCGACTCCACCCTTCCCGGCAAACATGATAACGTGCTTTGGTTTTATTTCGGTCATTCTTCCTATTGTCATTCCCGCCCCGAATCAGAGTACGGGGTAAACTCCGGCGGGAATCCATATTAATTAACGAAATAAGCTACAAGTTTTCAGTTATCAGCTACCAGGACTATTTCTTGTCGTCTACCTTTTCAACTTCGATTGTGCATTCCGTTACGAGGGCAGCAAACGCGCCGAGAGCGGCCAATACAGGTGCTATCATGATAGTGAGCGCGGCAGCTGGCGCTCCGATCGACAAGGGGATTTCCAACACCGTCCGCCCCTCATGCAGGATACGTACCCTTCGGATATTGCCTTCGCGGATAAGTTGTTTGAACTTCTCAACAAGCTGACTACCGTCTATGGTGTATTTTTCAGTCGACATCGAAATACTCCTGTTGTTCTTTGACCTATTAAACCAGTTGCAGCGGGAAATGTAAAGATGTGGGGTGCTTATTGCGAAAACGTAGGGTGGGTATAACCCACCATATATTCTGGTTTCGAATTTCGATATTCGATATTAGGATTTCCCAACTAGTGGCTCTTGGTTGAATTCTAACAGCTTCAAGGGTATACTGGAACGTATGGGCAAAGCTAAAATTAAACATTTCCTCTCTATTACTGACCTCACACCTGACGAGGTGGAGTTGCTTCTTGCCGATGCTGTTAAACTTAAGACAGACGGCTGGCTGACTCTACTCAAGAATAAAACACTGGCAATTCTCTTTGAAAAGCCGTCTCTCCGCACCAGGGTAAGTTTTGAGATGGCAATGCGGCAACTTGGCGGGGGAGCCATTTATCTCTCACCGGCAGAGGTGGGACTGGGGACGCGTGAGTCTGTGCCCGATGTGGCACGTGTGTTGAGCCGTATGGTGGATGGCATTGCTTGCCGTACCTTTGCCCAGCAGAATCTTGAGGTGCTGGCTCAGTATGGAAGTATACCGATCATTAATGCCCTCTCAGACCATGAACATCCCTGTCAAGCACTGGCGGATTTGCTAACTATCTATGAGCATAAGGGTAAACTCAAGGGATTAACACTGGCATATATCGGTGATGGCAATAATGTCGCTCACAGCTTAATGCTTGCCTGCGCAATGGTTGGAATGAATTTCCATATTGCCTCGCCAAAGAACTATAGTGTTCAAAAAGAAATACTGACGAAAGCGCGTCGCTATGCTAAAGACTCAGGTGCTGAAATACTCTGCACTGAAAAACCCGAAGAGGCTATGAAGGGTGTCGACATTGCCTATACTGATACCTGGACAAGTATGGGGCAGGAAGCTGAAGCCGAAATACGGCGTAAAGTTTTCGCAGGTTATCAGATAAATGATAAACTACTATCTCTGGCAAAAAGAAATGTGATTGTAATGCACGATCTACCTGCCCATCGCGGTGAAGAAGTTGCCGAAGGTGTGCTGGAAAGCAAACGTTCAGTGGTTTTCGACCAGGCTGAGAATCGTCTCCACGCACAGAAGGCAGTACTGGCAAAACTGTTGGGTGAGTAGCTATTTTCTCCGTTTTTCATGTCTGTTTTGTGACTGTCTGACCTACATATATCAGGAGTGAGTGTGAGAAAGCCGATTGTGGCAATTATCGGAAGACAGAATGTGGGTAAATCCACTCTGCTCAACCGGCTGGCAGGCAAGCGAGTTGCCATTGTGCAAGACCTGCCGGGAACAACACGTGACCGTGTTTTTGCCGATGTAGTCTGGAACGAGAGGGAGTTCACTGTAGTCGATACCGGTGGACTGGAAATCGGTGACGAAACGGGCATCGGGCGTGGGGTCAGACAACAAGTGAATATCGCTATAGAAGAAGCCGATATCATTCTTTTTGTTACCAGTGTTCAAGACGGTCTGATGTCAGTCGATTTTGAGATTGCTGATATGCTCAGACGGACCGAAAAGCCTGTCATTCTAGTGGTAAATAAAGCCGATAATGACACGCTTGAAGCAAACGTGGTGGAGTTTTATCAGCTTGGATTAGATAACCTTACCCCTATCAGTGCTTACCACGCCCGCGGTACGGCAGAATTACTCGATAGAATCACTCGACTCATGCCGTCATTGCCTCCAGCTACCCAAGAACCGGAAATGATGAAAGTGGCAATTGTCGGGCGACCGAATGTCGGCAAGTCAATGTTGTTGAATGTTCTTCTGGGTGAAGAAAGAAGCATTGTCAGCGATGTACCAGGCACAACCCGTGACGCAATTGACACAAATATTGACTTTCAAGGTAAGAGTGTGGTACTTATTGATACTGCTGGTATCAGGCGGCGGGGGCAGGTGGAGGTTGGGGTAGAACGGTACAGTGTAATGCGTGCCCTGCGCGCCATTGACCGGTGTGATGTTGCCCTCTTAGTGCTTGACGCCACCGAACTGGTAACAGCTCAAGATACACATGTAGCCGGGTACATCCAGCAAGCGCTTAAAGGCGTTGTGCTCCTCGTCAACAAATGGGATTTAATAGCAGATAAGAACACTACCGCCTTTATAGAAGCTATCAGAATGAGTTTTAAATTTATTGATTATGCACCTGTCCTTTTTATCTCCGCCCTTTCTGGGCAAGGGGTAGCTGAGGTGATACCGCTGGCGTATCAGGTATATGCAGAGAGAATGAAAAAGTTATCTGATGCCGAGGTGAGCAGTGTCGTTAAACAGGCGCTGGCATCTCACCCACCACCGAGAAGAGGGACGCGACAGTTGGTGATTAAACGAGGTTCTCAGACCGCTATCAATCCGCCAACGTTTACATTCCGGGTAAATGATCCGCGACTTGTCCATTTTTCATATCGCCGCTATCTTGAAAACCAGTTGCGGCAAACCTTTAGCTTCACAGGCACGCCTATCAATCTTGTTTTTAGTGCTGGAGGTGAATCATGATTGCAACAATGATTGCCAGATACTTAGCGTCTATAATTATGGGATATGTGCTAGGTTCAATCCCGTTCGGTTTGATTTTGGCGAAGAAAATGGCAAATGTTGATGTGCGGGAGTGGGGGAGTGGTAAAGTTGGGGCAACCAATGTTCTGCGGAGTGCTGGAAGGAAGGTAGCTATACTCTCCGGTGGGCTGGATATTCTTAAAGGAGTTGCGGCAGTATTACTTGCTGGATTGATTATTGGTAAGACGTATGTGCCTATCGGCAGTTTTGGTTTCGGCCCATTACTCGCTCAGGTGCTGGCTGGTCTAGCCGCCGTCGCCGGTCATAACTGGTCGATATTCTTGAGTTTTCGGGGGGGTAGTGGTGTCGCCACGTTTTTTGGCGGCTGGATTGCCCTTTTCCCAATGGTCGCCATATTAGGGGGCGAAATCCTGTTTCTCGGAGCCGCATCGACGCTGTTTGTTTCACTGGGGTCGATTGCAGGAGTGGTGGGCACTTATGCCATTGTTATACCTCTGACCATCGTTAGCGGCTTACCCATTGAATACCTTTTATATGCATTTGTCGGCACTGGGATGATTCTCTACACACACCGCGGCAATATTAAGCGCTTGCTTACTGGCAAAGAGCGTAAGCTGGGAGAAAAAGCAGAACTGAACCCAGCCACAATAGAGACAAAAGGTCATAGGTAAAAATATCTAATTTCTAATATCTAATGCCTAAAATAATTGGAAAGTAGTCTATTAAGCAACATCATAAGCAGATTTTAAGAGTGGGGAATGGGAAGCAGGCAGTGTAAGAGGATGCAATCCTCTTAAGTATGTTCCCTCTCCCTCGATTCAAAGGGAGAGGGTGAGGGTGATTGTGCAAAAACACCCTTGTTTATTATTAGCTAGATAATATCCACTCTAATGTATCGTATTGCAGGTAACCAAATTGCTCAAATATTGCTTCTCATTTCACAATAACTCTTTTAACCTTGTGATTTGAGGTTCAGCGAGCCTTCGGGCGGATTCAAGAGTTATCTTTTTCAATGAGTTTGTGTACAATTGCTTAATTGTCTTCTGTGATATTGTTCTTCTTGTATACTCTTGCCACTCATCATCAAACAATACCCCTAACGCATCGGCACACTGTATTACCCTGACTTCGATTCTGTTATCCTCTAAAGAGTATTGAGTACTATGTTTCAAAACGCATTCGAGAATTAACTCTCTGGTTTTTTCAGATAAATTTACCGTTTTAAGGAACTTTTTTGATAATTCATAGCTTCTCGTGTTGTGGTTCTCTCTCCCATCCACGTTATTTTTCCCGATGTCATGTAACAGAGCGGCATATTCCATTATTTGTGTGTCTACCCCTTCCAGCTTAGCTAACTTCAATGCGAATTGTCTGACTAATTGCACGTGTCTCCAAAGGTCCTGTTCTAGAGAATATTGTTCGCAACAATTTTTAGCATACTCTTCGACTTGTGCTAGCACCGTTTGATTACTCATTACACACTCTCGCCTGCTTGACACCGGAATTAGAGATAGTTTTTTGTCGCTACTTTCTCTCCACTACACCCGCAATTCCCAACCCGCCGCCACCGCAAATGGTCAGCAAGCCGTAACGAGCATTGCGTTTTTGCATCTCGTGAACCAGCGTTACCATACGCATTACGCCGGTGGCACCAATGGGATGACCCAGAGAGATACCACTACCGTTTACATTGACCTTCTTATCCACATCCTCAGACTTGATACCCATCAATTTCACATCCGCCAGCAACTGAGCGGCGAAGGCTTCCTGCACCTCAATCAAATCGATGTCGTTGATGGTAAGGTTCGCTTTCTTGAGAGCTTTGTTCACCGCGACCGGTACGGCGGGGTAGGTAAGGGTAGGGTCGGCACCGGCAATACCAAAGCCAATGAGATAAGCCAGAGGTTTGATGCCGCGCAACTTTGCTTTCTCACCACTCATTAAAACAATGGCAGCGGCGCCATCATTTTCACTGGAGGAGTTGCCTGCTGTGCATACGCCACCCTGATAGACCGGTCTTAATCTCGTTAGCGCTTCCAGAGAAGTATCACGACGGGGTGTTTCGTCGGTTGTCAGTAGCGTCTCTTTGCCCCTTTCCTGAACTGGCACAGCGACGATTTCATCCTTGAATTTACCACCGTCAATGGCGGCAATTGCCCGCTGATGGGAACGGAGCGACCATTTATCGACGTCTTCACGGGAGATGCCTTCATTTTTCGCGGCAGTCTCCGCCCAGGTCATCATTGAATTCAATTCGCCGAACCGTTCAATCGGCTGGTGCATTGGGCGTCCTCGCTGGATTCTATCGTAGAAAGGTATCCCCCAGAGCGCCATGCTCCCGTGTTGTCGGGGAAGAGTTCCCCATTTGGGGTCGGTTTTCCCGCCAACTCCCCACTTGATATAATCTCCCGGTATATAGAATTCAGCACGGCTCATGCTTTCAGCGCCAGCAGCGACGATAATGTCAGCGTTATCTGTTTGGATTTGCATTGTCCCCGACCATATAGCCTGTAAGCCGGAACAGCAACGCCGGTCAAGTGAGAATCCAGGTATTTCAACAGGCCAGCCAGCAACGAGAAGAGCTAACCTCGCCAGATTGGGTGACTCACCATTGGCATAAGACTGGGACAGAATAACCTCATCTACTTCTTCAGGTTTAACACTCGCTTTTTTCACGGCGTCGTTTAATACCAGAGCCGCCAGTTTCTCTACCTGGATTTCACGTAACATTCCGCAATAGGCACCGATAGGTGTTCGTGACCCACTTACAATTGCTACTTCCTTCATAAAGCATCTCCTCGATAGTTATTATTCCAAGAACCTTGAATATATTAACAGATTTTGTCGCTGTTGGTAACAGGTAATACAATGAGACTCTTCAAAGCAGTTTACAACTTGCCTAACAGTGCTATAATGAATGTGATGCTCGGAGAAACAAGCGCTATGTCCCCATCCACACACTTTGAGGAAGTGCATTCTACTCATGTTGGCGACAAAATATTAAGACGTCACCGGAAACCTTCTAGCATCTTCAAACTTTTCCGTCATGCTATACTCAGACTGGTAGGAAAGTTCCGTCGGCAGTAAATAGAGCGGAGCCATTTTACATCGGGATGAAATAGCTGTTTGCATACCCTGGTGAAAAAGATATGGAGTTCTATAAAATTCTGGTTCCAGTGGCGGGCAGTGACACCGATATCGAAACTATTAGACTTGCCTGTCGCTTTGCCAGAAGGGAGAAAGCAAAGCTCCTCGTGGTACATGTTATTCCTATTGCCCACTCGCTCCCTCTGGATACCGAACTCGCCGGAGAGGTAAAGAAAGCCGAGGGGACACTTGAACGGGCGGAAAAGATAGCTTTGGAGCGAGGGTGCGAAATTGAGACCGATCTGCTTCAAGCAAGAAATGTCGGACCCAGCATTGTCGACGAAGCAGTGGAACGCCAGAGCGACCTTATTGTCATGGGACTTGCTTACAAGCGCCAATTCGGACAGTACAGTCTGGGTGATGTCATCCCCTACGTACTCAAGAATGCTCCTTGCCCCGTCATCCTCTTTCAACAATATCAGTCTGAATGAGTCATCTATATGAAAGTTATTATTATGGGATGTGGTCGGGTAGGTGCTCGTCTGGCGGGTCTTTTGGATACCGGCGGGCATAATGTCACCGTGCTGGATATGGACTCATATAGTTTCCGGCGTCTTCCATCTGGATTCAAAGGCAAGGCACTGGTGGGAAATGGCATAGATGAAGAAGTATTAAAACGTGCAGGCATTGAACAGGCAGATGCTTTTATAGCTGTTACGCAAGGAGACAACAGGAATATAATGGCGGCACAAATTGCCAAGCACATCTACGGAGTTAAACGGGTTATTTGCCGTATCTATGACCCATTACGACAGGAAATGTATGAGAGTCTGGGATTAGAATCCCTCAGTCCGACTACCATTTTCGCTGATTTATTGAAAAAGAAGCTGGAGAGCTAAAAGGACAATCTGTGTATATCGTAATTGTCGGAGGGGGGCGGGTAGGTTATTACCTCTCAAAGGCTTTACTCGATGAGGGGCATGAAATTCTCATAATCGAGAAAGCCCCAGATATCTGTGCGACAATCAATGATGAGCTGGGTAGTATTTGCTATCGTGGCGATGGCTGTGAGACTTCGACGCTGGCACAAGTAGGCACCGGACGGGCTGATATGCTGATTGCTGTCACCGGTGATGACGCTGATAATCTTATTGCCTGTCAGGTTGCAAAGCACAAATTCAAGGTTCCTCGAACTATTGCCCGCATCCGTAATCCTAAGAATGAGGTGTTATTTAGAAAACTTGGTGTTGATGTTACTATCAGCAGTACCAATGTCATTCTGGAACAAATTACGGAAGAAGTCCCCACACATCCCCTTATCCACCTCCATGAAATCAGGGATAAAGGATTGGAGATTGTTGAAGTAAAGATACCTGAGGGTGCAACCACAGTAGGCAAAGCAATCAAAGATATCAATATACCCACCGGGACTATCATTCCACTCATCATCCGTAAAACCCAGAAACCGCTGGTTCCTTCCCTTAACACCATTTTGATGGCGGACGACCAGGTAGTTGCAGTCACCGATCCAAAAACAGAGGATCTGCTCAGAAAAGCCCTGCGTGGTGATTAGAACTTACAGATAAAAGCAGGAACGCCGGAAGCCAGCCAACTAAACATGCTGTAATAAGTCAGCAAAAAACCCGTAAAACCAACATAGAAAATTTGTTGACAAGTATCACTCCCTTTGCCATACTGACATTGCGGTAAAAATTTAATCTGGAGGCTATATGGCTGAGACGAATGGGCATTTCCTCGACCGGATGTTCCATCCTGATTCAATCGCTATCATTGGAGCCTCCGCAACTAATCCGGAAAGTGGCTGGATAGGACAACTGATAGACTTCGGGTTTGGGGATAGGGGAGAAATTTATCCTATTAATCCAAAAGCTACTGAAATCCATGGACTCAAAGCCTATCCCAGTGTTCGTGATGTTCCTGGTCCCATCGACTATGCCATCTTCAATATCCCTGCCCGTTTTACTCCGCAGGCTATGGCGGACTGCGTCGCTAAAGGTGTCAAATTTGTTCATGTCTATACTGCCGGTTTCAGCGAAATCGGCACGCCTGAAGCCAGACAGATGGAAGCTCAACTGGTCGAAATAGCCAGACAGGGTGGTATCAGAATGCTGGGACCCAACTGTATGGGTATCTACTGTCCCGAATCTGGTATGACTTTCAATCCGGATTTTTCAAAAGAGAGAGGACATGTTGCTTTCGTTTCACAATCCGGAGCGGAATCTATGCGTCTCGTCTTTCTCGCACAGGATGTTAATATCTCATTCAGTAAAGTCGTGAGCTATGGTAATGCCGTCGACCTGGATGCACCCGATTTTCTTGAATATCTCGCCGACGACGAGGGTACAAAGATTATCGCCTGCTACATAGAAGGTATCCACGATGGTCCACGATTTGTATCTGCCATCAAGCGTTGCCTGACAAAGAAACCGGTAGTCGTGCTGAAAGCCGGTTTGACCGAGAGCGGAGCGGGAGCCGCGGCTTCACACACCGCATCGCTCACCGGATCAAAGTCAGTTTGGGAAGCTTTCTTTAGACAGACTGGTGCTATTCCTGCCTACACGATGGATGAAGTTGCAGATATCGTTCAAGGGCTTCTCCGTATTAAGGAACCCAAGGGTAGAAGAGTGGCAGTAGTCGGGCGTGGTGGTGGCATTGGCGTGATTGCCGCTGATATTTGCGAGCGTGCAGGTCTCAAGGTGCCTCCTTTTGCACAAGAAACACGTCAGAGATTAGCTGCGATTATCCCCGAAGCCGGCGCCGGGGTAAGAAATCCTGTTGAGACTACACGAGGGTTGGGTGGTGCCGCCGATTTCTACCAGCGCGGCTTACCTATCGTTGATGATGACCCGGAAACTGACATCATTCTCGTTCACATGGCGATTGATGTTTACGGTGGACATACACCAAATCTGGCACAGACTACTGCTGAGGCGGCATATTCCTTGTGTGCAAAAGCTGATTCCCTGAAAAAACCCTTAGCCGCAGCGCTATTTTCCGGAGGTCATCCTGATACGGTTCTCGCAATCGCTTCAGCGCGGGAAAAGCTGACGAAAGCTGGTATTCCTGTTTATTCCGGCGTGGAATCAGCCAGCCGTTCCATTAACAAGCTCATGAATTACTACGAGTTCACTCGAAACAGGTAATGACGGAACTGATTCTGGTACGGCACGGTCAGACTGCCTGGAATGTCGTTGAGGTATTTCGAGGGCGGAGTGATGTTGACCTCGATGAGACCGGTCTCAAACAGGCAGAGCTATTAGCCGACTATCTCAATGAGCGTAAGGTTGAAGCGGTCTATTCCAGTCCCCTTAAACGTGCCCTGAAAACCGCCCGTGCCATCGCCTCCCGACATAAGCTGAATGTTGTCTCTACCCAAGGTCTTAACGACCTGAAGTTTGGGGAGTGGGAAGGTCTACCAGTTACCGAGGTCCGAGAAAAGTATGCGACTCTCTTCACGGAATGGGTGGAGCAGCCACATCTGGTGGAGATTCCTGGTGGGGAAGGACTTGACGATGTTACCGGGAGAGTCCTGAATTTAGTGAATGACATTATCACGCGACACAAAGGAACGGTAGTGCTGGTTTCACACCGCGTGGTGCACAAGGTGCTGATACTGGCATTACTGGGAGTGGACAACAGTCACTTCTGGAATATCAAGCTGGATACTGCCGCCATTACCACCTTTGCTTATGAGAGTAACCGTTGGGTATTGAATGAACACAATAACACCTGCTACCTCCGCCCCCTGACACAACCTAAACTAAAAGATTTCTAATCCTTCCTTCATTACCAACCCCCAGGTTCGACCATCAAGCATTTAACAACGACTCTACGGAGATGGACACCTCCTCCCTGAGATCCGTTCGTCCCGATAAAGTCGGGACTCAGGACGACACTGCGGTGTCGTTTTCAGAAACTATAGATTGTTAACGTGCGTTGACCCTCTCGCTTTTGGAGATGCGTGAGGAGTTCGGTGGCCCAAACACCAAAATTAGAGCTGTCGCTCGTAACGAAACACTAAATCCGAAATTCGAAACTCGAAACTAGATCCTTCGACAGGCTCAGGATCCCGATTGCCATCGGGACAGGCTATGCGATGTCGAATTCGAATGTTTGTTTCGGTTTTTAAGCGACCGGTATTCCAATCCGCCTCAGGCGGACCCGCGTGCTTTAACGCGAGGGGATGGATTCTGACGACAGATTTTGCTGCTCCTTCACGGGACTTTACACCCCAAAGCCCACAATGAATTCTGCAGCCAGAATCGACGGCGTCTTTCACCGGAGACCGCCACGTTGTAAGGATATGATAGTAGATAGGCAAGATAATAGGCAAGGGGATTTTGTCACATACCCCTCTCTCCAACTTTCCGATTCATGCTTCATACGGAATCCCGTATGTCAATCGGGACTCTCCCTCAAGGGGCGAGAGGGATAGATTTATTATTGGGTGCTTTGTCGCAATAAAGCTTTCCGCTTTCAGAGGTCAGCTATTGGAAGCTGGGTGAAGAATGGATTCCCCGTTTACGCTGTGACAACAATACTGCATATAGACAAGAAGATTCCCATTTCAAAAGAACAAAAGGAGATGAGTTGATTTAGTTATCCAACATTCTAGAATACACCACGGACTTGCCAGGATTGCCGTAGAGCCTGTTTCAACCATAACTGCACTATTCATACTAGATGCTCTTGACACCAGTTGTTACAAGGAATACAATCTGTGCCAGAACCAAAAGCCTAGGACATATGATATGAAAATGACTTGTCATGAATGTGGGTTTGAAGGAGAAGGCAACTTCTGTACCAAATGTGGTGCTCCTCTACAACCGGTGGAGAAATCTATGAAAGAGCCGGATTTGATAAATGTCGGAGTTGCCAGTTTTGTCATCGGCGTTGTAGGCTCAGTTATTGGAGGATTTTTTACTATGTTCCTTGCAGTATTCGCCCCATCTTCTGAGGATTTTCCATATGTCATAGCTTCAGGATTTGTATCGGGATTTTTCATATGCTTTTTGGGATCCATTTTATTTTTATCGATGATGTGGAATCGTGGTGATAAAGCTATTCGTAGGGTTGGAGGACTTTTCGGAGCAGTGGCTGGTGCTTTATCGGCATCTATTTCTGTAATGTTTATTGACTCAGTAATATGTCCTGGATGTCTTTCCGGTGGTGAAGATGCCAGTTTAAGCTTGCTGGGCATTTTCGGGTGTGGTATCCCAGGTGCCGTTATCGGAGTTATTGCTGCGCTGATTATTACTTATTTTCCTGGGATGGTATTGCTTAAATATGTAAACAAGCAATCACTGAAACCAACCAAATCTGATTCTGCTCCCACTGAGAAAAAATAGATTTCAAGCCGTAATTGTCGGGTTTCTATGGTTCAGAATCGGACGCAAAAAAGGGTCTAGTATATAACTAGTCCCTAAATTTTATACAACCTTAAACTTGCCGGAATTGCTGTAGAGACTTGTAACCATTGACACCCACTGCTGGTGGGGATAGAATCCTTGATGTTCCATTCTAAGACACAAAAAAGGATAGGGTGAAAAAATGAAGGAATATGTTTGTATTCAAGTAGGTCATCACAAGAAAATTGCCGAAGTGATTCAGGAGTACATGATGCAGGGATGGCGTCTCCATACCTATCAGGCTACAGGACAAGGAGCAATGGTCAGACACTATTTGCTATTTGAAAGGGGGTAGAGATAGATGGTATTTCCTATCGCCTACAATATGGCATGGACTTGGTGGGATGATGGAGATGGGGGAAAGACGACTAGATTCCCGATCGGGTCGGGAATGACACGTGAGGGAATGATAAGTGAAGGGGGAAAGACGACTAGATTCCCGATCGGGTCGGGAATGACACGTGAGGGAATGACAAGTGGGGGAAGGTAGATTACTGGATTCCCGATGCCGTAGCGGGGCAGGGGACAGGCTTTCTCCCCTTGAGGGCGAAGAAAAGGATGGAATGGATCCCCGATAAGGTCGGGGATGACAAGGGTAAATATGATCGTCCCCTCCACCAGATGCTTCGTCGTCCCGATTGTATCGGGATTCCTCCAGCATGACAAGGGGGGGGAAAGACGACTGGCTTCCAGATCGAACTACGATAGCAAGATAGCAAATAGTGTTCTAAATATTCTCTCGTAATTCTATTAATTATAACTGTATTTTTATGCTACGTATCGCTTACAAATTGCCCTTTATTTTGAAGCTACCGCTTCTTGCTTTTCCGCAGCCGGTTTCGGAGCTTTTAGTTTCGCAATCACCTTGTTCGCACTCACTACATGCTTATCCAATCCGAGGGCTTTTACTTTTATCCCCTGAGCCAGACCAATCAACTGGCTGATGTAGATAATAGGAATATCATAAGTAGTCTTGTTTCTCTTTGCCGCCATTTCCTGTCGCATATCCAGATTCGCCTGACAGAGCGGGCAAGCCACGGCAATGATATCTGCCTCAACCAGTTTAGCGGCTTCCAGAATATCTCCTACCAACCGCAGGGCGATATCGATGCGGCTAAAGCTGAAACTAGCGCCGCAGCACTCGGTCTTATGTGACCAATCGACCGCCTGCGCGCCCAGCGTGGTTACAAGCTCATCCATCGTGGTGGGGTTCTCCGCATCGTCAAAATCAACTACACTCTTCGGTCGTGCCAGAAGACACCCGTAATAGCTGGCAATTTTCAGTCCTGTGAGTGGTTTGACTACCGTAGCTGCCAGCTTGTCCTTGTTATCTTTGTAGATTTCAGTGAGATGTTTAACCGTCACACTACCAGAATAATCCTGTCCTATAATCTGATTAATGCGCTTCTTCAATTCCGCATCATGTGCAATTTCTCGATTTGCCATCTTGAGTCGACTGTAACAGGCGGCGCAGGGTGCGACAACGATTTTTTGATTGGCGCGCTCTGCCTGACTGAGAACACGGATGGAAAGCCCTAAAGCAAGCTCCTCGCTGGTTTCATGGGCAGAACTGGCGCCACAGCAGTTCCAGTCGGGTACCTCTTTTAACGTTAAATCCAGAGTCTTAAAGCTTTCTTTGATGGACTGATCGAATTCTTTTGCCGTACTGTGGAGGGAACAGCCCGGATAATACCCGTATTCCATTATTCCATCTCCCTCACGAAGCGCTTGCTCTCTTTGAAAATCTTCTTGATATTGTGCTTGTCTTTAACCTGTTCGCCAAAAGGATGAATTTTTCCTTTTTGTCCCAGCTTAGCGGCGAGTGGCAGGTCATTTAAAGGTTTTTTAAGAGCCAGGTTGTACTTCACCGATAGTTCGATTTCGTTAAGACGACCATGATTTTCAACCGAGTTCAGAAAAATTTTGTGAAAATCAGCGATGGTGGTCTGTTGTGCGGGATAGCCTTCCTCGACCGAAATCTTGCGGAGTGTATCCATAATCTTTGCGATATCGATATCTTCTGGACACCGTGTAGAACAGGTCTCGCAGGAAAGACACAGCCAGATAGTAGAAGACGATAGCACCCAGTCATCGGCGCCGATCTGTATCAGTCGCATAACCTGGTTTGGCATAATATCCATTTCCATTGCAACCGGGCAACCGGCAGTACATTTGCCACACTGGTAGCAACGGGAAACATCCTCATTACTCAGGCGTTTCACACGGTCGCGGAAACTGTGGACAGTTTCCTCAGTATACTTAAGCACCAACTGCCACCTCCTTTTTCTCCGCTACTTTTTTGAAAGGTGCCTCAATTTGTGAATAAATCTCTTCGTTTGTGAAGCCTTTCAGGGTGATAGCTGACGCCGGGCATGTTGCCGCGCAGGTGCCGCACCCCTGACAAATCGAGGCAATGACATTGGAGACTGTTCTTGAATCAACCGTTACTGTAGTAATAGCTTCAAAAGGACAGACTTTGGTGCATGCGAGACAACCACTGCATCTATCGGTGTTCACCTCTGCAATCGTTGGTTCCAGCATCAACTGGTCGTGTGATAGAATACCGCAGACTTTGGCAGCAGCCGCGCTCCCCATCTCCACGGATTCAGGGATATCCATTGGGGATTGGCATGTGCCTGCCAGGAAAATACCTCGGGTTACGCTTTCTACAGGTCTCAACTTGGGATGCGCTTCGGTGAAGAGCATGAACTGGTCGTGCGGAATGCTCAACATGCGGGCGACATCAGCCGCGTCAGTTTGCGGTACAATAGCAGTTGCCAGCACTACCAGGTCGGCTTCAATCTCCATCGGCATACCTGCTAATGTATCTGCGCCTTTTACGACCAGCTTCTCACCTTTCTGGTAAATCTTCGAAACCCGACCGCGTGTATAAATGACGCCGTAATCACGTTGTGCCCTCAATACGAACTGCTCGTAATTCTTTTTGGTGGCACGGATATCGATGTAAAAGACGTATGCCTGTGCGTCATGGATATGTTCCTTCAGGAGAATCGCTTGTTTTGCTGTATACATGCAACAGATACCGCTGCAATAAGGTACACCCTTCGATTCATCTCTAGAACCGACACACTGGATAAAGACAACGTTCTCAGGCTCTTTGCCATCTGAAGGTCTGATGATGTGACCTCCGGTAGGACCTGAAGCCTGTAACATTCGCTCAAAATGGAGGGAGGTGATGACATCCTTATATCTACCACCGCCATATTCACCATAATGTTTTTCCCATGGGTGCAGGGAGTAGCCGGTCGCGACCACAATTGCCCCAAACTTCTCGTTAATGATTTCGTCTTCCTGTTTGTGAGTGACTGCTTTAGCCACACAAGCCCTGACGCAAGCGGCGCCGCATTTCTCCTTAGCTTTTGTGAAGATAAGACATACTGACCGGTCTATTACCGGGACATTCGGGACGGCTTGCGGAAATGGGGTATATATGGCTTTGCGCTTGCCCAGTCCCAGGTCCCATTCACTGGGAACACTCACAGGACAGGCTTCGGAGCAGGCACCACAACCGGTGCACTTGCTCATATCCACACTGCGTGCCTTTTTACGGATACGCACATCGAAGTTGCCCACATATCCTTTCACCTGTTCCACTTCAGAGTAGGTGTGGATTGTGATGTTTTTGTCCTTGGATGATTCCACCATCCTCGGGGTGAGTATTCAAGCACCGCAATCGAGAGTGGGGAAGGTCTTATCCAGTTGTGCCATTTTCCCACCGATTGTCGGCAACCGCTCGACCATGGTGACTTTATAGCCAGCGGCGCTAATATCAAGTGCGGCTTGAATACCGGCGATACCGCCACCGATGACCAGCGCTTTTCGGGCAACTCCGACACTGGATGGTGTTAATGGCTCCAGATGGCGTGTCTTGGCAACTGCCATCTCAATGAGCTTGAGCGCTTTCCTCGTAGCGACTGCCTTATCTGGGTGCACCCAACTGCACTGCTCGCGGATGTTCGCCATCTCCAGCATATAGGGATTTAAGCCGGCACCCCGGATACACTCACGGAAAGTACTTTCGTGCATGCGTGGACTGCATGAAGCGACCACCACACGTTCCAGGTTATGCGCTTTGATGGCTTTTAGAATCGCCGACTGTCCTGTTTCTGAGCAGGTATAGGCATTTTCCTCGGCATAAACTACGCCGGGGATGTTTTTCGCGGCGGCAACAACTGCTGTGACATCAACCACAGCACCGATGTTCGTACCACAACGACAGACAAAAACCCCGATTCTTTCCAACTATCTCACCCCCCTTTGTGCTCTTAATAACCAATTTACCAAGATACAAGCACCAAACAAGTATCAATATTCAGTTTTCAAAATATCAAAAATTCTCATTCCGATTTTGAGATTATTGATGATAAGATACTTTTCAATTCTTCAGATTCCCGAATCAACGGTTTAATATCTGTACTAACATCTGGATTAGCCTCTGCCATAAGCTCAAGCCAGTGCATACTTTCTTTTGCTTCTCTCCTGGCAATCTTTAACCGTTGAATAAAATCCTTCTTTCCCAAAGCATCATTTGCTTCTCTGTAATTTGCCCCTATGGAACCAGCGGCTCCAACAACTTGCCCAGTTAATCTATCATTTATGGGGTTTCTGGGAAGATTGTTACATACCCTGATAACTGCCTTCCCAAATTCTGTTGTTCTTTTTTCTAAATCGTACTCTTTTATCATATTTAATCATTTTGTGATTTGGATATTGAACATTGTTTGTATCTTGTTTCTTGTATCTTGGTTATTCCCTATGCTTTTTCCACTCTTACTGCACAGACCTTGTATTCTGGTATTTTTGCCACCGGGTCAAGTGCCGTATTTGTTAAAGCGTTGGCAGCTGCTTCTGCAAAATGGAACGGCATAAAAACAATGCCTTTACCTACCCTATCGGTGGTGCGTACTTTTATTCTAATCTCACCTCTTCTGGAGGTGACTTTGACCATCTCATCTTCGGTTACACCCAAATTCCCGGCATCTTCCGGGTTCACCTCAAGATAGGCTTCGTGGAGCTCACTTTCCAGCGTCGGTGAGTTACGCGTAACGGTGCCGGTGTGGTAGTGGAAGATACTCCTGCCTGTAGTTAAAGTCAGCGGATAATCCTTGTCAGGCAATTCTGCCGGCTCGCGGAAATCAATGGCAGTAAACAATCCCTTACCACGAGAGAAACTGCTGGTATGCAGGACTTCCGTACCCGGGTCTTCAGGTGTGCGGCAAGGCCACTGCAAACCGCCGTTTTTAGATAGACGGGAATAGGATATCCCTGCATAAATAGGTGTGAGCTTTGCCATCTCATTAAAAATTTCCTCTGGTGAGTTAAAATCAAATCCCTTGGCACTCATCTTTTTGCCAATGTCGCGAATAATTTGCCAATCGGGTCGGGCTTCGCCAGGCGGTTCTATGGCTTTTCTTATCAACTGCACATGACGGTCGGTATTGGTGAAGGTGCCGTCCTTCTCCGCCCAGCTTGCACCGGGAAGGATGACGTGTGCCAGCGCCGTTGTAGATGATGGGAAAATTTCCTGAACAACCAGGAATTCCAGCTTGCCCAGCGCTTCTTTCACATGCTTGATATCAGGATCGGAGAGCATAGGATTCTCCCCGAGGATGAACATACCCTTTATCTTGCCCTCATCCGCGCCGTGCATCATCTCCATCAGGGTGATACCGTTCTGGGGTTGTATTTTCACACCCCAGGAGTCCTCGAACTTCATACGTGCGGTTTCATCGGTCACATTCTGATAACCGGTAAAAACATTAGGCAGACCACCCATATCACAGGCACCCTGCACATTGTTTTGGCCGCGCAATGGATTTACACCGGTTCCACGCCTGCCGATATTCCCGGTGAGCATTGCGAGGTTGGCGCAGGAGAGCACATTGTCCACACCGGAAATATGCTGAGTGATACCCATGCAATATAGGATGGCTGATTTTCCTGATTTGGCGTACATTTCCGCTGCTTTGGCCAGATCTTCTTTAGAGATGCCGGTGATTTGCTCTACCTTTTCCGGCGGATACTCCTTCACTTTGTCTCGCAGAGCCTCGAAACCTTCTGTGCGGCTGGCAATAAATTCCTTATTTTCCCAGCCATTGGCGATAATGATATTCATCATGCCATTAATCCATGCGACATCCGTACCGGGGCGCTGTCTTAGATAGAGATCGGCATGATACGCCATCTGAATCTGGCGCGGTTCAATGACTATTACCTTGGCACCACGCTCTTTGGCTTTGAAGACGCGTGACGCGACGAGTGGGTGAGCTTCTGTAGTGTTAGAACCGGTAATAAGTATACAGTCCGATTCCTCAATGTCCGGGATGGAATTGGTCATTGCTCCGCTCCCGAATGATCTGGCCAGACCGGCCACTGTAGAGGAATGTCAAAGTCGGGCACAGTGGTCGATGTTATTCGTGCCCAGAACCGCACGGGTTAATTTCATCAAAAGGTAATTTTCTTCATTGGTACATTTGGCAGATGTCAGCACGGCTAAAGAATTTGGTCCGTACTGGTCGCGTATACGGGTCAGTTCGCCAGCAACCTTGTCGATAGCCTCATCCCAGCTGGCTTCTGTAAGCTTTCCATCTTTCCGCATGAAGGGCTTGGTCAACCGCTTCTGGCTATGGACGGGTTCGTGGGCGTTCCAACCCTTGATACATAAAGAACCTTCGCTGATAGGGTGGTTCATACTCGGTAGTGTTCCGATGACTTTGCCATCCATCACCTCGAGGTACATCCCGCACCCGCACCCGCAATACGGGCAAACCGTTAATACAGTCTTATAATCCATCTTTAGTGTATTAACCTCCCTCCCTCTTCGAGTACGCCCAGCGGCGATTTATCCGTGGCGGCTTTCCCGGGCACGTAATCGAAGAGCTCCTGCATAGCTTTTCTCATGTGGCGGTAAATAGTGCGGAGCGGAATATTCATCGGGCAGGTTGCTTCACATAGTCCGCAATCTATACAGCGGTCTGCCATGTGCATCGCTTTGATAAAGTGAAACACAGGCGTCGCAGGTGGGACGATACCACCAGGGACCAGGTTTTGATCTTCCAGCGTGCACTCTTTGCAGTAGCACACCGGGCAGATATTACGACAGCCGTAACATTTGATACACTTATCGAATTGCGACATCCAGAAAGCAAGGCGGTCTTCAACGCTCATCTGCTCTACTTTTGCAAGCAGTTCGTTAGGAACGACACCCGGTGCTTTCTCTCCAAAATCGATCTGTGATGGATAAGGCTGGGGACAGTTACATTTTTCGGCGGTTTGCGGTGTGCAGGCAACTCCAAACTGTGTAATGCTGGCAGTGCCTAACTGGCTCGCCTTGGTCAACTCGATAATCGCACGCTCATCACACCCCCGCACCATCACCCCGATGACTTTACCCGGGTTTCTGACTGCAATGTGGGAAAGTATTTTACCAATAGAATACCGCCCATCCGGTGCCGTTAGTTTCTCAAGTTCGGCGATGTTATCTTTAGTTACAAAGAAGGGCGATACTTCGCCCTCATCAGCCTTTAAGCCGAGGAACCCGTGAATTTTACCCTCTTCAAGCGCTTGCTTTACTTTCTTCTTTAACTCTTCCATGCGCTCTTCCCTTCAATGGTGATGGTCCCAGACTGCGAATTTTCTCAGAAAACTCAGTAACGACTCTGGCGAATTTTTCTCCTTCGGATGCCGAGACCCAGTCCAGCATCAATCTGTCAGGAGAAATACCCATAAAGCCAAGTAATTCCTTAACGACCGGAATACGCTTCGCGGTCATATAATTACCTTTCAGGTAATGGCACTCTCCGATGTGACAACCAGTGACCAGTACACCATCGGCGCCCATCTGAAAAGCTTTAACAATGTGGTGGGGAGATACCGTACCACTACACATCACACGGATAGGCAGGACATTAGCGGCGTACTTCTTGCGACTTCCTCCGGCGAGGTCAGCTCCGGCATAACTACACCAGTTACAGAGAAATCCGATGATTGTTGGTTCGAAACTGTTATCTGCCGACATATTTCTCTCTCTGCTACCCCTCCTTTCTCATGCACGCCTTCATACCCGATAATTCTGCTATTAAAAGTGCCTTTGGTCAGAGACAGTCGTCTCTTGAAGGAAGCATATATTTTGGAAAACACTAAGCAACATGACTCTATTTATATTATGAAGCTAATCACTGCTCCCGTCAATTTCTGTCGACCTAATCCCTCAGTCGACCGCTCACAATGTTATCACTCCAAAATAATCAAGTCAATTGGCGAAAATGTGCTGGTCATTATGCGCCGTTTAAACAGGCTTGACATAAACAATAAGATGAAATAGGATGTATGACATAACAAACTGGAGGTACGGAGTATGTATTGTCCCAGATGCGGCACTCAAAATGACGACCAGGCTTCATTCTGTAAGCAGTGCGGCGCTAATCTCAAGGGTGTTGAACAGCAAGCCAAATCGGCTGCCACCGCAGTACCTGTGGTCAGTGCGTATGCTGGTTTCTGGAAAAGATTTGGTGCCTGGATTATTGATGAACTTATTATCTGGGCGGTGAGTTGTATCTTGATAATTGTATCACTGGGATTTTTCTATCCATTTGGAATTATTCTTGGTTGGCTATACTTCGCCCTCATGGAAAGCTCTGAAAAGCAAGCCACGCTGGGTAAGATGGCGCTGGGGATAGTTGTAACCGATATGGATGGGAAAAGAATATCTTTTGGCAGGGCAACGGGACGGTATTTTGGTAAGATATTATCTGTTGTAATTCTACTCATTGGCTACATCATGATTGCTTTTACAGATAAAAAACAGGGTTTGCACGATATGCTGGCAAACACGCTGGTGGTGAATAAATAGATGAGATAACGGAGCAATGTAGTTTCGGGTGAGTATATAAAGAGCTTTTGATATTTGGTATAATAGAGCCACTCAGGAGCGGTGGAGGAATGAAGATGAAATATAGAGTTGTTTTAGAACCCCAGGAGGAAGGTGGCTTCACAGTGTACGTGCCAGCTTTGCCGGGGTGTGTATCACAGGGAGAGACAGTAGAGGAAGCAACAGAGAGCATCAAAGAAGCCATTGGTCTTTATCTGGAAAGCTTACGAGCGCGCAAAATCGCGGCTCCTAAAATTGAGGAGCGCGAGGTAGCAGTGTGAGCCGGTTACCCTCCCTTTCGTGGAGAGATGTCACCACTGTATTAGAAAAAGTAGGGTTTATTTTTCACAGACAACGCGGAAGTCATATGGTTTACTATCATCCTGAGACCAATCGAACGGTTGTCGTTCCCAGACATAGAGACATTAAACACGGTACACTTCGTGTTATCCTGAAAGAAGCGGAACTTTCCCGCGAGGAATTCTTAAAATTACTACACGACTAGTTCCCTCCATACTTCCATAGCATGTCCCTCAGCCCACATCCTCTGTTATAATAGTGGCGTGAAGAAGCCTTTGTTGGTACTCTTCGATGGTAATGCGCTAATACACCGCGCCTTCCACGCTCTACCGCCTCTTAGCGTCCGTAAAACAGGGGAACTCGTGGGAGCAGTCTTTGGCTTTGCCCAGATACTCCTCAAGGTGCTTAACGAGCTTCAGCCTACTCACTATGCCATTGCCTTCGATAAAGCCGCACCGACCTTCCGTCATGTGATGTATGACCAGTACAAGGCGACCCGCAAAGAAACGCCATCTGAACTCGTGGGGCAGTTCGGGCGTGTCAGAGAATTGGTACAGGCTTTCAAGATGCCCATCTATGAGCTTGAAGGATTTGAGGCGGATGATGTTCTCGGTACGCTGGGTAAGCAAGCGAGCGAGGAGGGAATCGATACCGTTATTGTCACCGGTGACGCTGATGCGATGCAGTTGGTTACAGATAAAGTCAAAGTGTTCTACCCGCGCCCACGCGGCAATTTCAGTGATGCCGACCTGTTCGATATCGACGCAGTTATCGCTAAATACAGTATTAAGCCTGAGAATGTTGACGACTTTAAGGCATTGAAGGGCGACCCATCAGATAATATCAAGGGCGTGCCCGGCATCGGAGAGAGAACAGCGGTAAAACTCATTCAACAATTCGGTAGTCTGGAGCAAATATACCAGCATATCGATGAAGTTTCACCCGCCAAGGTCCAGAAATTGCTCAGGGAACATAAAGCGGAAGCAGATCAGAGCAAGACGCTGGCAACCATTGTTACTGATACCCCTGTGAAACTGAATTTGGAAGAATGTCAGGCAACCAACTTCGACCGTGCTAAAGTTGTGGAATTGCTCCGTGAGCTTGAATTCTCCAGCCTTCTCCATAAACTCCCTGAAGCCGTTAGTTCGCAGGCAACAATGGAGCTTCAAGCTGTTCAGGAGACCCAGTCGCCGCCAGTCAAGCGTGACTACCATCTTGTCAATACGGCGCCTGCTTTGGACGCTCTCACTAAACGACTTTCTAAAGCTAAAACCTTTGCTTTCGATACCGAGACGGATGGCTTGAATCCTATGACCGCTACTCTGGTTGGTATTTCATTATCGTCAGCTGATAGTGAAGCTTATTATATTCCAGTCGGGCATACCGTGTTATCGACCACACCACAACTATCCCTCACGGAGGTTGTGTCAGCGCTCAAACTCGTCTTTGAAGACTCGAACAAACCCAAAATTGCTCACAATGGTAAGTTCGATATGACGGCATTGGCGGAAAACGGCATCAACGTGGCTGACTTCTCCTTCGATAGCATGGTAGCGGCTTATCTTCTTTGTGAGCAGTCGATAGGGCTCAAAGCCCTTGCCTTTAAGTGGCTCGGTTCTGAAATGACCCCCATCTCCGACCTTATCGGAACCGGTGCAAAGCAGATTCAGATGTCGCGTGTGGAGATTGAGAAAGCCGCAGATTATGCTTGCGCTGACGCTGATATGACCTTTCAATTGAGTGAGAAACTACGTGAAGAGTTAAAGAGTCAAAAACTCTGGCAGCTTTTCGATGAGGTTGAGATGCCGCTGGTGCCTGTACTTCTGCACATGGAGCGGAGTGGCGTATTGTTAGATACGAAGCTCCTGGAAAAGATGTCTGGCGATCTAGGCGAGCAACTGCAAATGCTGGAGGGGTCTATCTACCAGAGCGCCGGTCAGAAATTTAACATCAACTCTACCCAGCAATTGGGGACTATCCTGTTTGAAAAGATGGGCTTGAATGCGGTTAAAAAGAGGAGTGGTGGCTATTCTACCTCTGCTGATGTACTTGAAGGTTTGCGTAACACCGACCCGGTTATCGGCTACATACTGGATTACCGCCAGCTCTCCAAATTAAAATCGACTTACATTGATGCCTTGCCGGCTCTTATTAATACGAAAACAGGCAGACTTCACACCAGCTTCAACCAGACGCGAACGACTACGGGAAGACTTTCCTCCAGCGACCCCAATCTCCAGAACATTCCTATCCGCAGTGAACAGGGCAAACAAATACGCGAGGCATTTATCGCGCCGGAGGGTTCGTTTCTTGTCAGTGCCGACTATTCCCAGATTGACCTCCGCTCATTAGCACATTTATCGCAGGATGAGAACTTACTGGCGGCTTTCCGACGTGACGAAGATATCCACACTGCCACCGCCGCTCAGCTTTATGGTGTACCGCCATCGCAGGTTACATCAGATATGCGCCGCCTCGCCAAGACCGTGAACTTCGGGGTTATCTACGGCATGAGTGAATACGGATTGGAGCAGGCAACCGAGCTTTCTCGTGAAGAAGCCGGAAGATTTATCTCCGCCTACTTTGAGAAATACCCCGGTGTGAAATGGTATCTTGAATTGACCAAAGAACAGGCGCGAAGTCAGGGATACGTGCAAACATTGCTCGGCAGGAAGAGGATTATCCCCGAAATTAAATCCCCCAATCGACAAATTCGGGAAGCTGCCGAGCGCATGGCAATCAATATGCCGGTGCAGGGCACCTCGGCTGATATCATCAAGAAAGCAATGGTTAACATTTATCGTGAGATGCTGAAGCGTAGACTGAAGAGTAAGATGTTACTCCAGGTGCATGATGAGCTAGTCTTCGAAGTCACGGAGGCGGAAATGGATGAAATGCGCCATCTCATTCCGGACTTAATGGTTAATGCCATCAAACTCAGTATTCCGTTGAAGGTAGATTGTAAGTTAGGGCGGAACTGGGGCGAGATGGAAAAGTAACATGCCCGAACTACCTGAAGTTGAAACTGTTAAAAACGAACTTGCGCCACATGTAGTGGGTAAATGCATCATTAGCATAACGCCGGTCTGGGCGGGTATTGTAAAAGAGATTCCGGTCGAAGAGTTCCAAAAACGTGTTACCAAACAAAAAATCACGGCTCTCTCCAGGCATGGTAAATACCTACTTTTCCACCTGAGTAACGGTGACAAACTTGTGGTGCACCTCAAGATGACCGGCTCATTGATTCTGGGTACATCCGAACCGCCAAAATACACGCGTGCTATTATCCATCTTGATGACGGGCAGAATATCTACTTTCGAGATCCCAGGAAATTCGGTGTGCTCAAACTTATTAAGGATATAAACGAGGTCAAAAATAAACTGGGACCAGAGCCATTCGATAGAAATTTCACAGCTAAGGTTTTCACGGAGCGGTTGAAGAATCGCACATCGCCCATCAAAGCCCTCTTACTCGACCAGAAATTCCTGGCAGGGGTAGGTAACATGTATGCCGATGAAGCCCTCTTTGCTGCCCGCATCCATCCTGCTAGAATCAGTGGCAGTCTTACAGGAGAAGAAATCGCCAGACTATACCGCGCCATCCGTCAGGTATTGAAGGCGGGCATCCGTAATAAAGGCGCCAGCATTGTAACATACTACCACCCGGATGGCTCAACCGGCACAGCGCATTTTCAGTTTAAAGTAGCTCATGGTATGCAAGAAACATGTACAGTCTGCGGTACACCAATTAGAAGAATTGTAGTCCGGGGACGTGGAACATATTACTGCCCCAGGTGCCAACCAGAGAAGAATGTCTAATGCTTGTTCCCGCATAAGCGGGAATCAAAAGGTATAAACAATTTATAAATTGGTAATTCGGATTTGAGATACTGTTTAGAATTTCGAATTTAGGTATTAGGATTTGGAGAATTAGGGTGGAGTGGGGTTTGATATTGACTAATATCACACGCGGTTGTATTCTTATGAAAAGTGACAAAAATACCACTCCAAAGTGAGGTTTCAGGTGATTAAAAAGATACTCGCCTTAGGGCTGGCTCTTATTTTAATGTTAACTATGATTTCAGGTTGTTCAGGCAGTTCAGAAGAAACTCATACAGGGAAGTATGAAATTCTGCGTAAGGCTGTTTTAGGTGGGAATTGGCAGATGTACCAGTTCAGACTTAAACTGGAGCCTGGAAGTGGATTTGATATTGACTTGTTGGACTTGGTTGCCGGTGATAAAGTGGATGGCTATTTCTATCCAGAGACAGAGAGCGGCGCTAACGTTGAAATTACCGCCGGTGCAAATGTCATATTTAAGAAGGAAGCTACAATTATTGTTGCGGGTAGTACCATGTCAGACCGCTTTTCGTTTGTTGCCAGTCAGCCTCTTGGTACTGCCTACGTATTGAAGTTCACTAATAGCGATACTGAGAAAACAGTCACCTTATTTGTAGAGCTTATTTACCCGACTTCTGGCAAAATGCGCGGACCACTGGATGTGAAATAGTATCTGTACTGCATCAAGATATAGACCAGTTCCGCTAAGATATTAATCTAGACTCTCGTGTTTTCCTCAGAAGTTACACGTGTTTTCAAGCGTAATGAGAGTGTTTGAGCTCATCATCATGCGATGCGAAGCTTGGGTAGTGGGTCAATTTCAATTATTTAGGCATTGACTGTAAAATAGTATTGTGATAATCTTGGGCTATGAGTAAGGAATCTAGGAAAAAGAAGAAATCCGATTTGAACGAAACAGCCTTACACATTGTTCAACAAGCAACAAAAACTTCTCAATCCCGTAAATCTAACAAAAAACCACCTTCTGAATAATCCTTCATCGTCATTCACACACTTCTACAATTACGTATACCCCAATGGTATCTCTAATTATTTCTATCAGTATGTGCATTTAGTTGTTGCATTCACTTTCTCCTTGTGTTATACTATGACAAAGAAGGAGAAACTACATACTTACATGGGGAGGTAATCCGAAATGAATAGTGACAATGGAAGCAGTGACCAATTTATAACGGAAGTTCTAAATAGAGCAAAGCAGAAAGCTAGGGATATTGCTGACCTTTCACACCGTCAAAAGGGGATTGTGATGGAGATAGAGAGAGCAAAAGTCTATTTAGAACAACTTAATGCATTCTTAAAAGCTGAAGGGCATACTCCAGTAACGCTAACTGAGATAAATCTAACATCTGCACCAGGGACTCCCGGCAATAGGTCTAAACAAAAACCCCTTCGTAAGATTGAATGGGAGGGGATGTCCCTAATGTCGATTGTGCAAAATATAATAGACTCATCTCCTAATGAGAATCACAATGCAGAAAGGACACTTGTTAAAATATTTGAAATCAAGTTTCCAACAGACCGCTTAATGATTCTGCATGATGTAAGGAGTACACTCCAAACTGGTTCAAGACAAGGTCGTTGGAATAGAGTGGGTCGCGGTTTATATAAATCTAAACACGCCATACAACAAAGGATGCCAGTTAATACCTAATTGGGCAAGTCGAGCGAGTTCGCTCGCTTGAATATAAAGCGAGGCTCTAGAGTCAGACCTGCAAAGTTTAGTCTCTAGAGCCTCTACCGGAGGTGATGAATGAACCTGCTAGATACAGGTCGCTTATTATGAGAAGCCCCCGAAAGGGGGTTACCCACTTCTATCTTTATGTTACCACTTTACGTGGCGTATTCCAATAAGGACTTTTACACTTTGGACATACCTTTGGTTGTTCACTTTGTTTACGAGGTGTCCATATGTGTCCACAGCGTTCGCATACGAAAGCATCTATTTTTATCTGTCCCATATTTGTAGTATATCACTAATAGTAATACCTGTCAAGACATATACTATGAATATTTTACTTAAAGGTATTGACAATCAACTTACTCTATGGTAATATACTAGTAGGTAAGAGATACGATAATGAACAAGCTAAACATTGAAAAAAGAACTCAGATAATAACCGCTCTGGTTGAGGGTAATTCAATACGTGCCACTTGCCGAATGACTGGAACCGCTAAGGGTACAGTAACAAGGCTTCTCACTGCTGTGGGCAAAGTTTGTGCTGAATACCAAGAGAAACACCTTAAAAATCTCAACTCCAAGCATATCCAATGCGATGAAATCTGGTCGTTCTGCTATGCAAAGCAAAAGAACATTCCTGAACTCAAGCAAGGTACATTCGGTTATGGCGATGTCTGGACATGGGTAGCTCTAGATGCTGATACTAAACTAACGGTTAGTTTCCTTGTAGGGATGCGAAATGCGGAATGTGCTACCCATTTTATTAACGATCTCAAAGACAGGCTTAATAATCGGATACAGCTTACTACAGACGGTCACATTGTCTATGTAGATGCTGTAGACAATGCCTTTGGCAGAGATATTGATTACGCTATGTTAGTCAAGTTATATGGGCAAGAACCTGAAAGTGAAAAACGATATAGTCCAGCAAAGTGCATCGGAGCGGAGAAACAAATCATACAGGGTAATCCCGACACTAACCTTATTTCAACCAGCTTTGTAGAGAGACAAAATCTTACAATGCGAATGAGAATGAGACGGTTTACCAGATTAACCAATGCCTTTTCTAAGAAGGTAGAGAACCTCGAATATGCCGTAGCACTCCATTTCATGTACTATAATTTCGCTAGACCGCACAAGACACTTGCTAATCCGTATCCCCGAACACCCGCAATGGCAAGTGGAATTACAGACCATGTCTGGACTATTGAGGAAATTGTGAGATTAGTATAAGTCTTATTGTCTTGTAAGGATAATGTTACACTGGCTCCCATCAAACAGGATTTTAAAACTTGAAAAGAAGTCTAGTCGTCCGAGTAAGAATAGGGTATTATCTGACTCTGTGAACAGACACCTTACATCGAATTTTAGGTCTCTTATCTTCAAAGACAGCTTCCCTTTGTGACAAGGCATTTCAACCCCAGCAATACCAGTCATATAGGCATCAGGTGTAATGGTAAGATGATTACCTGTCATTTCCGCAAGGTAGTGTGGAGCAACAGTACAATCAGCGCCAGAGTCAAGAATAAATTCAAATGTTTGATATTTCCCTGAATCCAACAAAACGCCCACAATTAGACCAGGGTAAAACATTTCACCGAATGGAGTCTGCGTTTTAGGACAGGCTAACTTAATAGATTGCAATTAAGCCTTCAGGAACATTGTGTTTTATCAACAAGTTCTTGTCGCCTAATAGAGGTTTGACATTAGTTTTATTTGCTAATTCCTTGAAGTTAGCGGAAGATGCTATTTCCTTACCTTTATAGCAAGCAATAAAGCCAACCCCATTTCTGTTTACCGGCTTTTTCTCGCTCATTTTACATCTCCCATATTATTTCACCTACATTTATTATACAATACTCTCTTATAGGACTTACCATTATACACGCATTGTCAAACTAAATTCAAATCAACAATTGTGTGTGTTCTCCTATAACTGCTGTAACTTTAATGCATTTCATATCAAATTTCAATACTTAATCAATATAAATTTCCATTGTGGTATTACTATAGTACCAGTAAAAAAGTCATAATTAGAAGGCAAATAATGTTGTATTAATTTATGGATAATACTATCTATATAAAAACACACAAACCAATTATCTAAAATAATCAGTTTCATTCAAAATGATACACTACCCGAAGCTTGCACCCGCTTGACAAGCCAATATCCGTTAGAGCATAATATGCTCACTATGGTAAAAATAAGATTACGCCGAGTAGGCGCCAACAAACAACCCAGTTACCGGGTAGTAGTGGCTGATGAATCAGCACCCCGTGATGGTGCTTTTATTAGTATAATTGGACACTATGACCCACGTACCAACCCCGAAACCATTTCAATCAAGGAAGAAGAAGCCCTTAAGTGGTTGAGACAGGGCGCTCAGCCTACGGCAACTGCAGCAAGACTGCTCTCCAAGATTGGTATCATGGAGAAGTTCAAGGCCGGCAAGGAGAAAACATGAAGGACCTAGTCGAGTACATCGCGAAATCAATCGTCAATGCCCCGGATGCGGTGAAGGTCACTGAGGAGCAGGATGAGCAGGGTATTATCCTCAAATTGCAAGTCGCCGATGAGGATAAAGGAAGGGTAATTGGTAAGCAAGGCCGGATAGCCGAGGCAATGCGGACTCTTATCAGAGTAAAAGCTGCAAAAAAAGGCACAAAAGCTACTCTGGAAATTCTCTAAAGAGGAAGCGGCATTTCCACAGCTTTCTGCGAAGCTACATGGGATTCTTGTAACCGTCCTGTCAAGTCAGTACCTTTTTCCCGCAGAAGATACTTAACATTGGTTGTTTTGTTCTATAAGTTCTTATATAATCTCGCATTATGCGGGTCATAAAGCGTTAGTACATAGTAGGATAAGGTAGTATTACTAACAAATGTCATCAGTTCCGTATGCCAATAGAAAACCAGTCAATCCCGAAACACGAAATGACCTGTGGTTAATTTGTCCGATATGCAAGCAACCGAATCCAGCAGGGACGCTTCATTGCAAATACTGCTGGGGTGCATCGCTGTATTCTGTGACTCCAATAAACAATGAACAACTTGCTGAGTTCGTTGAGAGATGGAATGGCCGTCAGCATCGTTTACGTTTTCTCCGTAACCTGATGATCGGTATTGGGGCTCCTGTTCTGCTTGTTACTATGGTTTTTCTCTGGATATATAACTTTACTGACCTTATTTTCGCGCCGCCTAATTATCTCGATTCTACATCACTCAGTGGCGATTGGACCATGTTCCGCCACGATCCGAACCGTACGGGAACCACCGATATTATTGCTACAAATCCCCGCGGTGAATTAAAATGGTCCTTTCAGGCAGGGCATGAAATCAGTTCTTCCCCAGCGATTGTTGACGGTGTCGTCTATTTCGGTTGCAGAGACTTTAAGTTATATGCGCTGGATGCCGACACAGGTCAGTTCAAATGGGAGTTTCAAGCTGAGAGCTGGATTGAGTCCTCTCCGGCAGTTGCTAATGGAATAGTGTATTTCGGCTCGAATGATGGTAAATTCTATGCGCTTGATGCCATCACCGGGGCTAAACTCTGGGATTTTCAGACGAAATATGCAATTAAGTCATCACCTGCTGTTGCCGGCAACATGGTCTATTTCGGTGGCGACGATTACTTTGTCTATGCCCTAGATGCGAAAACCGGCGAAAAGAAATGGGATTTTAGGACCAGGGGTTACGTTATGTCTTCCCCTGTAGTTTATGAAGGTATTCTGTATGTAGGTTCCATGGAAAATGCCTGCTACGCTCTTAATGCCGAAAGCGGGCGGTTCCGTCTTAAAATGAGAGTCAAAGAGGTAGTTAGCTCACCTGCCGTAGCCGGTGATACTGTCTACTTCACCAGTGAACGTTATCTTTATGCAATGGATGGGAAAGCCCGTAACTGGCCTAGAGAAGAGGACTTGAGACCCTGGTGGGTGCAGTTCTGGATATTCGGATTAGCACCTCCACCTCCCCCTATTTCGGGTGTTGAATGGGGAGTGAAATTAACCAGTACCGTTTCTAACACCACTCCGGTAATCGACGACACCAAACTGTATACAACTGGAGACAGTAGAGTCATTCGAGTTGACCTGACGACGAAGAAGGTCGATTGGACGTATCGTACCGGTGGAACAATAAGGTCTTCACCAGCGCTGGCAAATGGGGTTCTATATATAGGCTCTAACGATGGACGGCTTTATGCCATTAATGCACAAGATGGTCAGCCACTCTGGAATTTCCAGACGGGAGGCCAGATAACCTCATCCCCGGTTTATGCAAATGGAGTTATCTATGTGACCTCGTGGGATGGTAAGATCTACGCAATTGAGTAGCCTCGCTGTCATATTCCCACCCCAGAATGGGATGATCTTACCTTGGGAAGTCGGATTTCTCTACCTTTTCCTTTGTCATTCTAAACGATTCTGCAAATGACCCGAGTTAGAAAACACGGTTGCTCGTGAAGAATCTCCATCCTTGTTAAGATGAGGGAAAAGGTGGGGACTTGTTAGTTGATTATTTTTAAACAGTCGGTCTCTGCCGTCGGCGTATCTTTTCTGCTACCTTTAACCTTGCCAGAGAACGTTGTAACGCGGCTTCGGCGCGCGCAATATCCAATTCAGAAGTGCGGTGGGCTAGTCTTTCTTCAGCACGTTTCTTTGCTGCCTCGGCGCGGGCAATATCGATTTCTTCAGCATGTTCAGCTGCATCAGCCAGTACCGTCACACGGTCGGGGCGCACTTCCAGAAAGCCACCGGTAATTACGAGAAAGTGTTCATCCGTACCTTTACGTGTACGCAGTTCACCCGGATGAAGCATTGTCATCAGCGGAGCATGGTGGGGTAGAATTGCCAGCTCACCTTCGATGCCTGGTGCCACCACAATATCAACCTCATCTGAATAAACGAGGCGCTCAGCCGTGACCACATCCAGTTTGATAGGCATTAAGCCGCCGCCTTCATTTTCTCAGCTTCTTCCATCACGTCCTCAATTGTACCCTGCATAAAGAATGCCTGTTCGGGTAGGGTATCATGTTTACCCTCTAATATCTCTTTGAAGCCGCGCACGGTCTCTTCTCTCGGTACATATCGCCCTTTACGTCCGGTAAAAGCTTCCGCTACGAACATGGGTTGGGAGAGGAATCTCTGAATCTTACGTGCACGAGCCACTATAAGTTTATCTTCTTCGCTCAATTCTTCAATACCCAGGATGGCGATAACGTCCTGCAAATCCTTGTAGCGCTGGAGGACACGTTGAATTTCTCGGGCTACATTATAATGTTCCTGTCCGACGATTATCGGGTCAAGAACACGTGAGGTCGAGGTCAGCGGGTCGACCGCGGGATATAAACCCTGCTCCGCAATGGAACGTTCCAGAGCGATGACAGCATCCAGGTGACCGAAACTCGTGACCACACCTGGGTCGGTATAGTCATCGGCAGGTACATAGATCGCCTGGAAGGATGTAATTGAACCGCGTTTCGTCGAAGTGATTCTTTCCTGAAGCTCACCCATTTCGGTAGCCAGAGTCGGTTGGTAACCTACGGCGGAGGGCATTCTACCAAGTAAGGCGGAGACTTCCATCCCGGCAAGTGTATAACGATAAATATTATCGATGAATAGGAGTACGTCCTGTCCCTCTTCGTCTCTGAAGAATTCTGCCATTGTGAGACCTGTCAGTCCCACACGAAAACGGACGGCAGGCGGTTCATTCATTTGGCCGAAGACCATTACAGTTTTATCGATGACGCCGGAGGCTTTCATTTCATTCCAGAGGTCATTACCTTCGCGGGACCGCTCCCCGACCCCAGCAAAAACGGAGAAACCGCCATGTTCAGTGGCGATATTACGGATAAGTTCCTGGATGACGACAGTCTTACCAACGCCGGCACCTCCGTAAGCACCAACCTTACCACCCTTGGTAAACGGAGCAACCAGGTCGATAACTTTCAATCCGGTCTCTAGCAACTGAGGGGTAGTCTCCTGTTCCTGAAAAGAGGGTGGTGACCTGTGAATAGGCCAGTGGGCAGTCTCCTTTACTGGTCCCAGGTTATCGATGGCAGTACCAGTAACATCAAATAACCTGCCTAGACATGCCCTTCCTACTGGTACCGAGATGGGTGCGCCGGTATCTTCAACTTCCATTCCGCGTGCCAGACCCTCGGTTGGAGCTAGTGATAGACATCTTACCCAGTTGTTGCCGATGTGGTCTTGGACCTCAAGAATAATCTTACCCTGCGGTGAATTTATCACCACAGCATCGAAAAGCTTCGGGAGGGCATTCGGTGGAAATTCCACATCGATGACCGTTCCGATGATCTGTGCTATTTTTCCTTTTGCCATAACATCCTCCAGTATTCCCTCAATCCCGTCTTCGCTATTTCTGCTGCAATGCGGCGGTAGCGCCGACAATGTCCAGCAATTCCGTGGTGATAGCCTCCTGGCGTGCCTTATTGTACAGCAGAGTCAGGTGCTGAATAAGCTCGTTGGCATTCTCTGTAGCGTTCCGCATTGCCACCATGCGTGCTGACTGCTCGCTGGCGATTGACTCCAGGATAGCGTGGTAGATTTCCATTTCCACAAAACGGGGCAGGAGCGCTCCCAGAACAGATTGAGGGGTAGGTTCATAAATAAATTCTACATTTTGCGATGGGGTAATTGTTGCCGGCTCGATTGGGAGTAATTTCTCCATTACCGGTGTCTGTAACATGGTAGAAACAAAACGGGCATAAACCAGGTAGACTTCATCTACATAACCGCTGGTATAATCATCATTCACCACACGGGCAATTGGCAAGACATCGAATAATGTAGGACGGTCACCTAGTCCAGTAAACTCTGCTCGCAACTCACGTCCATAACGCCTCATAAAATCCAGGCCTTTACGTCCAACGCCGACCAGTGTTACCGGTTTTTCCTGACTTAATATAAAGCTGCCGGTTTTGCGGTTCAGGTTCGCGTTAAGACCACCACACAGCCCACGGTCAGGAGAAATATGAATAATGGCAATCTTCTTTACAGGTCGTCTCTGGAGCAGAGGGTGGAGAACTTCGCCGGAATAATGGAGTGCTGCGAGGTCAGCAATAACCTGTCTGATTTTCTGGTCGTAAGGACGTCCCGCAACACCGGCTTCCTGAGCACGGCGCATTTTGGAGGTGGCAATCATCTCCATAGCCCGGGTAATTTTAGCAGTACTTTGGACGCCCCGGATACGCCGGCGGATAAGACGAATATTAGCCATTAGTTATCTATCACAATCGTTTACGTGACTTTATACGTCTGCTTGAATTCTCGGATTGCCGATTTCAGCGCTTCCTCTGTAGTTGAGCTCAGGTCTTTTTCGCGCGCAATTGCGGAGCCGATTTCCGGATGGGCAGTATCCATAAACTTGTGCAAGTTAGCTTCGAAATCACGTACTTTATCAACAGCTACATCATCAAGATAACCATTGATGGCAAGGTAGAGAATGATGACCTGTTTTTCCATGGATACCGGCACATAAAGAGGTTGTTTCAAGACCTCGGTCATGCGTTGACCCCGATCCAGTTGAGCACGGGTAGCTTTATCTAATTCCGCCGTGCCGAACTGAGCGAAGGCAGCGAGTTCACGGTATTGTGCCAGTTCCAGTTTCAACCTGCCTGCCACTTTTTTCATTGCTTTGGTCTGCGCCGAGCTACCAACACGGGATACCGACGCACCGACATTCAGCGCTGGCTTGATGCCTGCATTAAACAGGTCGGTTTCCATAAACATTTGACCATCGGTAATAGAGATGACATTGGTCGGGATATAAGCAGACAGGTCGCCTGCCTGTGTTTCAATGACTGGGAGAGCTGTTAAAGACCCTCCACCGGATTCAGCATTTAATTTTGCCGCTCTTTCCAGCAAACGACTGTGCAGGTAGAAAACATCACCCGGATAAGCTTCTCTGCCCGGAGGACGGCGCAAGAGCAAGGAAATCTGGCGGTATGCCCAGGCGTGTTTAGAAAGGTCGTCATAGACAACCAGCGCATCTTTACCATGTTCCATAAACTCTTCACCCATTGCGCAACCGGCATAAGGTGCCAAGTATTGTAGAGCCGCAGAATCGGAAGCATTTGCTGCTACCACGATAGTGTGTGCCATTGCTCCATTAGATTCAAGGGTAGCGACGACACGCGCAACTTTTGAAGTCTTCTGTCCGATGGCGACATAGATACAGGTCAGGTTACCACCCTTCTGATTGATAATGGTATCGAGCGCAATAGATGTCTTACCTGTGGAGCGGTCGCCGATAATCAACTCACGCTGTCCTCTACCTAGAGGAATCAGACTATCGATTGCTTTAATACCGGTCTGCACCGGGGTATCTACCGATCTACGTTTGGTAACATCAGGAGCGATTCTTTCAAGAGGGAGAGTCTTATCTGTCTTGATTGGTCCCTTGCCATCCAGTGGACGTCCCAGTGGGTCAATGACGCGTCCGATAAGTGCCTCACCGACAGGTACCTCGGCAATTCTACCGGTGCAACGGACTTCATCACCCTCTTTAATTCCGGCGTATTCACCTAGAATGATGGCCGAAACGCTATCTTCTTCGAGGTTCATTGCAATGCCGATAATGTCATTGGGGAATTGCAGAAGTTCGTTATATTTGACAGAGGTCAAACCGTGTATACGGGCGATACCGTCACCGATTTCTTCAACCGTGCCGACGTCATATACTGCCAGCTTGGTGCCAAAGTCCTTAATTTCCTGTTTTAGCAGGGAAGCAATGTCCCGTCCTTTTGTTGTCATGAAGCTTTTCCTCCCCTTTCCCGAGTACCTACTTTGCCACCCCACCCAATTCTTTTTTCAACGCTGCTAACTTTGTGCGAAGACTACCGTCAATGAGTTTGTCACCTACTCGGATAATGATACCTCCGATGATGCTCGGGTCAACCTGTACTTTGAGGATGACCGGTTTACCTACAATATCAGTAATACGCTGGGCAAGTTTTAACTGGTAGTCGCTATCGAGTGGAATGGCGGTAACTACCTCCGCAGTTTCTGCCCCTTCGATGCCCCGATAGTTATCCACTAGTCGCTGGTATTCTTCGTTAATTTCGCTCACCAGAGCCAGCTTTCCCCTGGCAGATAATAGCTCCACCAGCTTAAGAATTAGAGGATTTACATCCCCAAGCCGCGGTGAGAGAAACTTCTCTTTTTCTGCCCACGGTATTTGCTGGTTCTCCAGTAGAGTACGAAGAGCTTTATCTCCCAGTAGGCTATCTATTTTACGAAGGTCAGACTGCCACCGGGTCAAATCCTTATTTTTTTGAGCCATCCTGAAGATGGTGCGCGCATAGCGCCTGGCATGAACACTAATGGTCATACTCTATCCCCCGGGTAGCATACATTTATCCTTTTGGTTTCAGAGTAGCGCTTTCTTGCAGCACTTTCTCAATAATCTGCTGGTGTGCCTGCTTATCCAGTGATCTTTCAATCACTTTCTCCGCTGCAACAATCGTCAGGTCAGCAAACTCCTGGCGTAGTTCGCCAATTGCTTCATCGCGTTCGCGCTGGATTTCTACACGTGCACGCTCGACAAGTGTCTGAGCTTCCTGTTTAGCTTCCTGCTGGGCACGTTGTCTGGCTTCTTCACCGGTTCGGATGGCGCGGGCAATCACTTCCTGCCCTTCTTTACCGCTGACTTCCAGACGCTTCTTGAAATCCTCTTCTGCCTTTGCCGCTTGCTCTTTTACCTTTTCGGCTTGCTCCATGCTATCCTTGATTTTCTGAGAGCGATCATCAAGCATTTTTTTGAGTAATTTTTTATAGCCGAAAAAATAAACTATCGCCAGCAGGATAAGGAAGTTAACAATTTGTGCCAACAGAGTTGGCAGACTTATACCAAGACCTTCCATCTTTTTCTCTCCTGCCCGAAATAAATCTAGGCGACAAAAATAAGAACGACGGCAATGACCAGGGCATAAATAGCAACGGCTTCCGCCATGGCGATTGCCAGAATCATATTGGTCATAATGGGACCTCTGGCTTCGGGGTTACGACCGAGCGCATTCATAGCACCCATACCCAGAATGCCGATGCCGATACCGGGCCCGATTGCCCCCAATCCCATTGAGATGCCCGCCGCAAGCAGTTTCATGGTTTCAGCATCCATCAAGTATCCTCCTTCAGGTATTTTGATACAGCATATTATCGTAATTTTATATGATACAACTAATGATGTTCCTCTTCATGGGGCGTGCTTGCAATTGTGGCAAAGACCAGTGTTAAGCCACTGAAGATAAGCGCCTGCACAGCGCCAACCAGCAGTTCAAGCCCATAGATGGGTAATACGATAACGAATGGGAACAGGAAAAGGAACATTAAAACAAGAATTTCGCCACCGGTCATGTTGCCGAACAACCGGAAAGTAAAGCTGAAGATACGGAATATATAGCTGACTAGTTCCAGTATACCTACGAACGAGTCAATAAATCCGTAACCAATATCGCCAAAAGCACCCTTAACCTTGCCGGTAAACAGTTTCCCCCAGCCACGGAAAAATCTCCCAAAGTTAAAGAACTGCTTCAAGAAACCGAAACCACCGGAAGCCAATCCGAGGTATGTGACAAATACAAAAGAGATGAGAGCGATAGCGAGGGGAGTGTTGATATCGGTATTAGCGCCCCGGAGCAAAGGCACGCTGCCCTCCTCGGTATGTGCCAAAATAGATCCAAATCCCGGAACTAAGCCCATCCAGGCATTAAAAAGCACAAAAAGAAATATCGTTACAATGACAGGGAATAAGCGTGGTCCTGCTTTTTCACCAGCTACATCTTTACACAGGTTGTAGACCCACTCCAGTGCCGACTCAATCAGACCCTGGAACCTGCCGGGAACAAGTTTACTGCGACTGCTCAAAAAAATGAGAATAATAGCTAGTACGACAATAGTAATCCATGAGGTGAGAATTGTATTAGTTACTGGTAGTGGTCCAAGATGGAAAAGTACTTCCGCTGGTAATTCAACAGACGGTGTGGGGACTTTCAGCCATTCCGGCATATTGATGCCCTTGAAGAAGCTCTGTCCTAGAGGACCAGCGAGAAATCCGACAATAAATAAGGCAAGTGCGAGGACCGTAAGCGTGATGAGAACAGGGAATGAACAACCAAGGCAACCTTTTCTTTTTGATTCCGGTTTTTGTTCTGCCACTACTTGTTACCTTTATCCTTCTTGTTGTTCTCTAAAAAGGGCTTCAACATATTGTATGTGCCATACACAGCCACTATTATGCCTAGTATCAGACCAACAATTAGCCACAGCGGTTTAGTGTCAAGTTTCGAATCCAGCCAGCGACCACCGACTATCCCCAATATTATGGAGCCGGCGATATAGAACCCAATACCACTGAGGCTTAATGCCGCCAGCCAAGGCTTCACAATTATAGAACATACCAAATCCATAATGGATGGTCAATAGGTAGTAATACCCAACTCTGGACTTTCATTCTACCATTTAGGCTTACGCCAAATGCAACCCTTGTATTGTTTACGCAACCTTATTAGCTCACGCATTCACGTCCGAAAAGCTGGGCAAAGTCCCCTTGAAATGTTTTAAGGAAACTATGCATGTCTAGAATATCATCAGCTGTCGGTGCGTGGGACCTTCTGAACCGGGCAAGCTCGGATTCCATGAGGTCGGAAGTAATATCTGTTTTTTCCTTATCAACTGTAGCAGCGAGTAAGTAGTGAGTTTGACAAGAAGAGCAATACGCACTGATAAACCACATACCATGATGATGCCCCATGATTTGTACATTACGTACGCTGTAATTATGTCCGCAACTACTGCACTTTACTGAGGTCATCAGTCGTTTAATGACGCGCTCTTCCATGTGCCTCGTTTTCTTCCGCAATCGTAAGCGGACTTTTTATGAATCAGGCTATCTAGGATTTACGCTTATCGAAGTCATCCAGATCCATGGTATTGATGAAGTCATAAAAAGCAGAAGCTTTCCTTTTCATTTCTTCATCATTGACCTTTTTCCCCTCGGATTTCTTGGGTTCTTCACTTTCGTCAGGAACAAGTTTTCCTGCTTCTTTATCTAGCCAGATGCCAGCTCTTTCAAGTACGGATTCGTCAACAAAAATGGGCGCTGAAACGCGCACGGCTAAAGCAATGGCATCGCTGGGGCGGGAATCAATTTCCATCTGAGTGCCATCAACGCTGATAACGATTTTAGCAAAGAAAGTGTCGTTTTTGAGATCACTAACGACGATAGACTGGATTCTGGCGCCAAAAGCGTTAACAACTGATTGTAATAAGTCATGGGTGAGAGGACGTGGAACTGCGACTCCCTGTAGTTTGACGGCGATAGCATCGGCTTCGGCGGCACCAATCCAGATAGGTAAATAACGATTGGTTTCTTTTTCCTTGAGAATTACGACACGTTGATAATTCATCAAGCTGACACGAATGCTATCAACAACCATCTCAATCATGTACAGGGACTCCTCTTTATCAGCGACCCGTATAAAATTGTACTCCCACGCAAACAAGACTGTCAATAAGATGACTGTGCCAGTGCGCCATCTTGACAATTGGAAGTTGCGGTTCTATACTTTGCCTAGACTTTCTAGGTATAGGTAGTGTAATAAGATGAAGCGACGTGAATTAATTAAGGGTAGTACTGATTCTCTTTTACTTTGCCTGTTGGGGCAACAGCCGATGTATGGCTATCAGATAATTCGTGAGCTTGAAGACAGAAGCCAAGGCTATTTTAAGTATAAAGAAGGGACTCTATATCCGGCTCTGCACCGTTTGGAAAAACTGGGTCTGCTCAGTGCTAAATGGCACACAACATCAGGCGGGCGACAGAGACGGTACTACCAACTCACGGAAAAGGGACGTGCCATGCTTGCAGAGCACAGGAGTCAATGGTTAGATTTCTTCACTGCCATGAATACCATTATCCAGCCGATGAAGGCTTGAGGTGAGCCGTGGACATTAGAGCAGAATTGAGCAGCTATCTACGGAAAATTAAAGAGAATCTGCACCTTGACGCTGCATCAGAAAAAGAGATTATCCAGGAGTTGGAAACGCACGTCGAAGACTGTTGTCTGGAGATGCAGGAATCTGGTCTATCAGAAGAAGAGGCGATAGAAAATAGCTTACAACTACTCGGTTCTGCTAAAATGGTCGCCCACCAGATTTATGAAGTGCATAGTCAGGGGACTTGGCGACAAGCACTTCTAGCAGGGATGCCACACCTCTTTTTTGCCGCTCTTTTTGCGCTTAACTGGCTCACCGGGGCCAGCTGGGTGCCCGTACTGCTCATAGTAATCGCTGGCGTTGTCTTTTATGGATCATTGCACAGCAAACCAACCTGGCTTTTCCCCTGGCTCGGCTACGCCCTCTTCCCGGTAGCGGCGGCTGGTGCATCTTTACTCTATCTACCACAGGGTTGGCCATGGCTTACTCTTATTCTCTATGTGCCACTCGTTCTATGGCTTTGCTGTTTTATCATTATCAAGTTTATTAAGCGGGATTGGCTTTATGCTACATTGATTCTCGTCCCTGTGCCTACATTTGTCGGCTGGTTTCTAGCATCAGGCCAGGTGGTTTTCCCTGACTTAAAACTTGGCTTTCTATATGATTTTGCACCATGGACAGGGTTTACTTTCCTCATAATGGGAGTTTCCGTAACTTTGTTCGTCCGATTGAAAAATCGCTGGCTTAGAATAACTGCGCTTATTATCCCGGGATTAATGTCGGCAACAGTGATTACCCTTGCCAGTAACCGTCTTGGTTTTTGGGCTTTTCTAGGGCTATTGTTATTAATGTTAAGTTTCATCCTGGTGCCGGCATACATCGATCATCATGTACGTCAAAGCAATCCGGTAGTTACATTATAAATTATGCGCACGGAGGTCTAGCCTGAAAAAGGTTGCTATCGTTACAGATAGTATTGCCTGCGTTACAAAAGAACAGGCACAGCGATACAGAATTGGTATTATCCCGATTAATATTCTCTTTGAAGGCAAGGTTTATAGGGATTGGGTCGATATTTCCCCAACCGAGGCTTACGAGCTTTTCCTGAAAAACCCCGATGCTTTTGCCACATCAGCGCCAGCTCCCGGTGAATGTCTTACAGCATACCGTCAAGCAAGTGAACGCGGAGAAAGTGTCCTTTGTATTACGGTTTCCATTAAATTAAGTTCAACCTACAATGTAGCATTGATGGCTAAAGAATATGCGGCGCAAGAAATTCCTGGAGTCAAAATAGAGGTTATGGACTCTCTAACTGCTACTGCTGCTGAAGGATTAATTGCACTTATGGCTGCAAAAGCGGCGGAAACTGGTGCTAGCCTGGAAGAAGCAATTAAGGTTGCTCAAGGAGTGCGTGACCGGGTGAATGCTTATGTGTTGCTTGACACAATGAAGCATGTGTACCGTTCGGGTCGAATTCCACAGATTGCCTCGCGATTGGGAACAATTTTGAACATTCGCCCCTTGTTTAGCGTTCATGAAAAGGTTCATTTTACACGAGTTGTACGCAGCCAGGAGCGTGGCATAGAAATCATGTTTGAAAAAATCAGAGAGAAAGTCGGAGACAAACCAATCCATGCAGCAGTGATGCATGCTTATGCACCAGAGGCAGCAATAAAACTGAAGGATTGTGTCGCTAAGGAATTCAATTGTAAGGATCTGTGGCTAACAGAATTCAGCCCGGTGATGGGATATGCTTGTGGTACGGGAACATTGGGGGTGGCATTTTACAGTGAGGCTTAGCTTATGCTAAAAAACCGGGTTGTGGTTATTACGGATAGTATCGCTTGTATCCCCAAGGACTTAGTGGAACGATACCACGTTGGTATTATTCCGTTGAATTTTTACGTAAATGGTAATGTCTACCGGGACGGGATAGATGTCACACCTTCCGAAGCCTATCAGCTCTTCTTAAAAGATCCGGATACCTTCAAGACTTCGGGCGCTTCGCCTGGAGCCTGTCTTGATTCTTTTCGCCAAGCAGCCCATCAGGGCACAAATATTTTCTCTGTCATTTTATCATCTCAGCTCAGCGCCTTGTACAGTACCGCCGAAACTGCTGGGCGGCAGGTACAATCTGAATTTCCAGGAATCTCAGTGGTGGTTATGGATTCGATGACAGCGGCTGCGGCGGAAGGACTAATCGCCCTGGCAGCGGCGCAGATAGCAGAAACTGGAAAGGGCTTGCTTGAGGTTACAGCTGTCGCTAACAGAGTCCGGGATAACGTTAAAATCGTCGCTTATATGGACACTGTTCGTTACATTTACAGGTCGGGGCGGATTCCTAGAATTGCCTCTGTAGCGGGTTCTATGTTAAAAATCCGACCAGTGTTTACTTTTGCCAATGGTACACCTCGCTTTATGGGTGCAGTCCGCAGTAAGAGAATAGGAATTGAACGAATTATTGAAGAAATGAGGGGGCAGGTAGGCAATCGGCAAGTCCATGCCGCTGTAATGCATGTTTACGCAGAGGAAGATGCTATTAAACTGAAAAAGAGAGTGGCTGATGAATTCAATTGTGCTGAACTATGGTTAACCGAGTTCAGCCCGCTAATGGGTTATGCTTGTGGTACAGGCACGCTGGGACTGGCTTTCTACCCGGAAGATTAGGCTTTATGTTTTTCCACATCCCAATACATTAAATAATTGACAATATTGGAAATAATTAATTTTCCCATGACTTTCATTGTATTCAGTTGATTACTTACACAAAATGTTACTCTTTCTGTATTAAAATTTTGTCTTTTTAAATATCCCGAATTAGAGTTTTATAAATATTATTTTAAAAAACCATCTAGAAAACCAGATAAAAGGTGATATAATAGTTGTTACTGTGGCTGTGGAAAACGCCCGCCTGGTGTCTGACAGTCTCCGCTTGCTGGAGAGTCTGAGACCCCTTCCTGAGCCGGCGGCAGAGCCTTTTTTTATCGCCGTCAGCGGTCTACCGGGAACGGGAAAGTCTTATTTTTGCCGTCAACTGGTAAAAAAACTACCAGCAGCACTTCTGGAAAGCGATGCGCTACGCAAAGCACTTTTTGCATCACCCGTTTATTCCTCAGATGAAAGTAGTCACCTTTTTCGGAGTATTCATCTCTTGGTTGAAAAACTTCTTTCGAAAGGTATCCCGGTAATACTGGATGCCACCAATCTATCGGAAAGAAATAGAGAATACCTCTACAGTATTACCGATCGTCTTAACGTGAAATTAATTTTGGTACATGTCATTGCGCCGCCAGAAGTGGTCAGTCAACGACTACAGAGGCGGCAGAGTGACCCGATGAACAAATCGGATGCGGATTGGGATATATATCGCATGATGCAATCTACGGAGGATGAAATCTGTCGGAAGCATTATACAGTGGATACTTCTCGGGATATATCTTCTGTCATCAACAAAATTGTGATCGAAGCACTGCGCTGAAATATTGAAAGGTAGGAGAACTGGAAGATGGTCAATGGGTATGCAGGTAAGATATTACGAGTAAACCTCTCTACCACCACAAGCTCTGTAGAAGAGCCAGCTGAGAATTTCTATCGGTATTATCTGGGTGGGACTGGTTTTATTAGCTACTTTCTATTGAAGGAAGTGAAGGCAGGTGTTGACCCGCTTGGTCCTGACAACAAGCTCATCTTTGCAAACGGACCTCTTACTGGTGTTCCAGTTTCGGGAACAGGTAGAAATAGTGTGGGTGCCAAGTCACCTCTCACCGGCGGACAGGGCAATGCGGAAGTAGGTGGTTTTTGGGGTCCTGAACTGAAATTCGCGGGTTTTGATGCCATTATTGTGGAAGGAAAGGCAAACTCTCCTGTCTATCTCTGGATTGAGGATGGCAAAGTTGAAACAAAAGATGCCAGACACCTCTGGGGTAAAGACACTAAAGAAGTTCAGGATATCCTGAAACAAACACATGGGAGTGGTACACGTGTCTGTCAGATAGGTCCTGCCGGTGAAAACATGGTACGTTTTGCCTGCATTGTTAATGACATTAACCATGCAGCCGGTAGATGCGGCTTGGGAGCAGTTATGGGCTCCAAGAACTTAAAAGCTATTGCTGTGCGTGGTCATCAGAAATTCCCGATAGCTAATCAAGAAGCGGCTACAGCTCTAATTCGAAGGCTAATTGGTGAGATAAAAAACAACCGCGGCGCTCAGGGAATGCATAATAATGGCACTGCCGGAATGACGTTAGCTCAAAGCATGACTAGTGGCTTACCGACGCGTAACTTCCAGCAGGGACAGTTTGAAGGTGCAGGAAAAATTACTGGCGATATTATTAACAAGACTATACTCAAGGGACGGGGCGGCTGTTTTGCCTGTACTATCCGCTGTAAGCCGGAGGTCGCCGTGGGAGAACCATATAATGTTATTCCTGAATATGGCGGACCCGAATATGAAACGCTTGGTGCGTTCGGTTCTATGTGCGCAGTGGATAATTTGCCGGCAATTGCTAAAGCCAATGCTTTGTGTAGTGCCTACGGTCTGGACACGATTAGTACCGGTGATAACATTGCTTTCGCCATGGAATGCTTCGAGCGTGGGATAATCACCGAGAAAGATACTGGTGGTATAAAACTTAATTTCGGTAATGCTGAGGCAATGCTGCAAATGGTGGAAATGATTGCTCACCGCCAGGGATTTGGGGACATCTTCGCAGAAGGTGGAGTACAGGCTGCAAAGAAAATCGGTAGAGGTTCCGAGGAATACGTAATGCACGTGAAGGGGCAGGGAATCCCTATGCATGAGCCACGTCTCAAGATGGGCTTGGGCATCGGGTATGCTATATCACATACGGGTGCTGACCACTGCCACAACATTCATGATACCGGCTACACGATGAGAATCGGTGCTGGAATGAAAGCAATGGGCATTTTCGACCCATTGCCAGCGAATGATTTAAGCCCCGCAAAAATGCGCATATTAGTCTATGGCTCTCTATGGCAGCATGTCCTGGATAGTCTTGTCTTTTGCAATTTCGTCCCCCTCAGTTCGGATAACATTGTTGAATTAATGAGGGCGGTGACCGGTTGGAATACTAACCTGTTCGAACTGATGAAGTGTGCCGAGCGTTATGTAACGATGGCGCGCGTCTATAATATGCGCGAAGGTATGAGTAAAACCGATGATGTCTTGCCCAAACGCTTTTTCACCGCTTTTACATCTGGGCCAATTAAAGGCGTAGCTCCTACGGAGGCACAGGTCAGCGAAGCGGTTGAGACCTACTATGAGATGCTCGGCTGGGATAAAAATGGTTTACCCACGCCAGCAAAGCTGGGAGAACTGGGTATTGCGTGGGCAGTGAAGGCCTAATCTAAATCTTGATGGAGGCAGGCATGGAGATCAAAGTTAGAGTTGGTAATATCCGCAGGACCAGGGCGGACGCCATAGTTCTTGGCGTTTTCGAAGGTATCAGGCGCCCGCGAGGTGATATTTCTACAATAAATAAGGCGCTGGATGGAGTGGTGAGCCAACTTATTCAAGGCGATGAAATTAAAGGTAAACTCGGCGAGGTAACGATTATTCATACTCTGGGTAAAATTACACCGGAGAGAGTGGTGCTTATTGGGCTCGGCAAACGTAGTGAACTAAATCAGGAAAAGATCCGAATTGCCACCGCTGAATTCTGCCGCATTCTCCAGAAAAAAGGTGTAAAGCATATTGCCACCGTTCTGCTTGGTGATAGTTTAAATAAAATGAGCCCTGAATCAGTTGCTCAGGCGATTACTGAAGGAGCTATTCTAGGTTTGTATTCTTTCCGGAAGCACATTACGAAGGAACCACCTAACGGACAGGTTGAGGAGCTGATGATCGTCAACCGGAGCCGGAACACTGCCGCTGCTATCAAACATGGCGTGGATAATGGCAGGGCAATCGGTGAAGCGACTAATCTTGCGCGGGATCTGGTTAATGAACCAGCTAATTTCATGACCCCGACTCAAATGGCGGAAGAAGCCAGAGTAGTCGCTGAGAAAAATGGACTGGAACTGACTATTCTGGAACGTGATGAAATGCAAAAACTAGGAATGGGTGCATTACTCGGGGTAGCTCGGGGCAGTGACCAACCACCCAAGTTCATCATCCTTAAATACTCAGGTAGCAATTCAAAGGATATCGATATTGCCTTAATCGGCAAGGGTATTACCTTTGATTCTGGAGGTATATCTCTCAAACCTTCGGAGAACATGGGAGAGATGAAGGATGATATGGCGGGCGGTGCCTCCGTCATTGCAGCAATAAGCGCTATCGCTCAGCTGAAACCGAAAATTAATGTGATGGCGATTGTTGGAGCTACGGAAAATCTGCCTAGTGGTCATGCTCTGAAACCTGCCGATGTGCTTACTGCAATGAACGGCAAGACCATTGAAATTGAGAGCACCGATGCAGAAGGGCGCTTAACCCTTGCTGATGCTCTCGGTTATGCCAATCAGCAGGGAGCCAAACGTATCGTTGACATTGCTACATTAACCGGAGGTTGTGTAACCGCTCTCGGTGATGTCACTACCGGTGGTTTTTCGAATAATCAGCCATTAATAGAAAAAGTGATTGCGGCTGGTTCCGAGGCGGGTGATAAAATCTGGCAGATGCCAATGTATGAGGAGTATAAGGAACAGAATAAAAGCGATGTTGCTGATATAAAGAATACAGGGGGTAGGGGAGCTAGCCCGATTACTGCAGCGCTTTTTGTGGGTGAGTTTGCTGGAGAAACGCCCTGGGTACATCTGGACATCGCTGGTACAGCCTATCTGGGTAAACCAAGAGGCTATTACAGCAAGGGAGCTACCGGTGTACCGACACGAACCCTGGTTAAGCTTGTTCTTAACCTGGCTAACGATAAAGGAGGATAAAAAGAAAGAATGAAAGTAAAATGGCTGGGGCATGCATCTTTCCTGATTACTTCTGATAAGGGTACTAGAATTATCACTGACCCATACAAAGCCGGCGGTCCAATAAAATACGGGGAAATCAAGGAATCAGCTGATATCGTCACTATCAGTCATGAGCATTCGGATCATAATAATGCAGACTCAGTGGGTGGGAAACCACAAGTGTTCAAAGGTGGAGCACCGATAGAAATAAAGGGTGTCAAATTAACCGGAGTATCCACTTACCACGATGAAAATAAGGGCAAAGACCGCGGTCCCAATACTATTGTCTGTATGGAGATGGATGGTCTCCGACTCTGTCATCTGGGTGATCTCGGCCATCAATTGTCACCTCAGGAAATTACACAGATCGGTAAAGTGGATATCTTGCTGATACCTGTTGGCGGTTTTTTTACTATTAATGCCGCAGTTGCCACTGAAGTCAGCACTAAATTACGACCAAAGGTAATCATCCCGATGCACTTTAAAAACGACAGCTGTGCTTACCCTATTGTTGGTGTAGAAGAATTTCTCAAGAATAAGGAGAACGTAAAAGCACCAGATACCAGTGAGGTCGAGTTTAAGGCAGACAAACTTCCGGGAGCAATTCAGGTAATTGTACTCAAGCCAGCGCTTTGTTAGATACATTGTAACCAGAGAAGGACAATAGAGCTTGAAAGTTGACGCTTCACATTTTGTTTTTGAGGCTCCGGCGGTGGTCTCTCGGGCGCGGCGAATTCTAATCAAACCCTGTGCCAATTACGCCGCACCCTATCCGGCAACTACCAGTCGGGGTATGCTGGCGACCATCATCAGTGGTATCCGCCGTGCTAGCGATGCAGACATCGTCATTCTTGATGGTACGCCGGATGGGGAATCAATATTACCTATTTATCAAACACTTGCTTATGATTTTCCGCGAGTGCTTACGCTCGATGTGAAGGATTGCGTATGGGTTGAAGTGGATAATCCTCTCCCTAAACCTCTACTCGTACCGACCTTCTGGATTCCCAACGTCATTTTATCTAGTGATTATCTCATTAGTGTCTCACCTTTGAAAGTGGTTAATGGGCAAGGTTTTTTAAGTATTATGAACCTGCTATCACTTCTTCCTGTAAATAAATACAGTGAGATTGGTGACGGTTGGCAAGACCTTTACATGTTGGGAATTGACAAAGTTATCGCTGACCTCTATTTCACACTACCTTTCGACCTTGGTATTATCGAGGGACAACAGAGACTTACTTCTACAGATGGATATAAAGGTGTCAATGAGAATATTGGCAAGGTGTTTATTGGTGACCCGTTTCAGGTAGACCGTGAAGTATCGGAGACGCTGGGTATCAAAACAGATTATCTTGACCTCATCCGCCTCGCAGAGTCCGGATTAGATACCATATAATGGTCTGGAAGGTGAAAGTATGAGTAAAGATGATGTAGCACCAGAGCAACGCTGGGCAATCAATCTGGAGTGGTTACGGAAAAACAACCGCTCTTTCACTGCTATGGTGAAGAGTTCACTCTGTCCCAAATGTCGTAAAAAATTGAAAGTGGACAATGTTGAGGCAAAAGTAAACGACCTTTTTAAAGCAATCAAGACCTGCTGTTCCAAATCTGTTGATTTTATCACGCCCACTCTTCCAATACATGAGAGTGTATTCCGTATTTTCTTGGCAAACGGAAACCAACCCCTTACGCTAGAAGAATTGGGGAGTCAGTTAAATCAACGGCGGGGTATAGATACTTACCGGACTTCAGTGCAGATTCTTTCCCGCCTACTAAAAAATGACCAGCATTATGGTTTACAGCCAGTGCCGGATTAGCTGGTAACCGAAAAGTCGCGGTATTCTCCTGTGCATGTTAACCAGCTGGTCTTAATGGAATCAACTCTAGCGCCCGGAGGTCCTTTCTGGAGGATTTCGAGTAGTGCCTCAAGTTGCTTCTTTTCCCCTTCGGCATGAATTTCTACCGACCAGTCCGGCAAATTGCGTACGTAACCCTGCAAACCAAGCTGGATCGCTTGTCTCTGAGTGAACCTCCGGTAGTTGACGCCCTGAACACGACCATATACTTTGGCGTGGAAGGCAGCCGTTTCACCCATTTCCTAACCTCAGAATAGCCTGAATGAAATAGTCACAGCCAAAGCATCGAAGCTAATGATGGTATGCTTTAGCCGAAGAGCTTGGTAAGCGCGGTACTAATAACTACCCTGTCATCCATAATCAGACGGTTTATAGATATTGCTTAGCGAAATTATTAGAAGTGAGCAAAGTGTAGATATACCCTGTCTTGATTCTTTGTAATGTACACCCACCGCTTTGCTGGTAATACGCTAGCTGATTTACTCCTCCTCCAGACGTTCTTTCTTGCCACGCTTAATAACCTCTACTGGTGGTGGAGGCGGTTCAACGACACTGGATGGGATGATCTTCTTAATGTCCTTTTTCGGTTTCTTTACTTCATGATGGCGAAAATCTCTTCTACCCATATCTTCGTCTCCTGCAAATTCACCTTCACTGATAATTGCAGTTTACCAGACGGAAACAAAGCTGTAAAGATGTTTGAACAGGCGGCACAGAATCACGAAATTCATTTTTCAGGGATTCACTCCAATAAACGTAAACCAAGCAATAAAGGATAGCGGTCTATCAGGAATGTTAGCACCGCCAGCGAAACCCACTCTCTTGATTTTGCGCAATTGTTTGTTCAGGGATGCCGAAGGTTTATTACTCATATCGGTTACAATGCGTTATTAGGTCAAACTAGATTTACGAGATTGATAAATTTAGATGGAGCATACGAAACACAGATTTAGCTAACATTGTGCTCATGCCTATCTTGCGTTGTTGCTTCCTAATATATCTAAAATGTAACGACTTGGTATGATAGCTGTTGCCCCTGAACTATCAGATTCATTTTGAACTAAATTGACACATACACCCATTATTTTCCCATTTTTTATCGAATAAACTGGGCTGCCGCTTAAATCTGGGGTTGATATGATATCTGTGCGGTAATAATCAATTATGTTGTATGTTACGTAGCTTGTTGCAACGGATAGTTTGAGATTCATAATACTCCGTATCTCCTCGGATATCACATTGCCTGTTTTTGTCTCGGATACAAATTGGTTTGATGAATATCCGGTTATAGCGATAGAAAGATTTTGTGATGTTTTATTAGCAAAATCTGCATCACCGACAAGTAACGATCCATATGTGTCATTGCTGTAGTGAACTTCATGGAGTGTTTTGCCATTAAGAGGACTAATGCTCGTGCTCATTTTGACCTTCAATAGTGCCAAGTTATGCTCGTCATCCCTGGCAACAATATCAAAATCGTTCGTTGGTATCTGGGACACAGATTGATTGTTTATGACATTAGGCGGTGGCGGAATTACAATTCCCAGTTTCATGACTTCTGCTTGTGTTTGTTGCATATACTGCTCGCCGATGTCAATCAGATGTTTTGCAGTAATAACATAGCCGTCATTATTCACTAAGAACCCTGTACCAACTAGAGTAATATCAGAAATCAGCTCGCCTTCCATTTGTTGAGCAACAAAAACAATCTGCACTATACGAGGATTTATACCTTGAGTTATTTGAGAGAGGCTCATACTTTTACACGATAGTTGGAATGGGAAGATAAAAATATATACTATAATAACAATAAAAAACAGTTTTGGCAAAAGGTTATTATTTTTAGACATTTGTTACTCCTGAAAATAATCTACTTCTAATTATTATCAGACAGATAAGATCTCTTGGATTCATTTCAAAATCTTTTTAATAGATTTAAACGAGTGTGAGAGACATTAGCAAGGTATGTTACAATACATCTTGCTAATGTCTCAAGTCATGAGGTAATCCTTGTTATCTCAATTAGCTGCAAGTAAGTTAACCGTGGTATTGCCGGACCATGTAACGTCAAGTCCTGTCATCTTAAAATGCGAATCAGAAAACATTTTCTTATACCATACAACAGGAAGCTGCTGACCATTACGTTTGATGGCGATGTTACTAAAAGTGGTATCGCCAGGCATATCAGTATTATAGATATCGCCATTTGCAGTGTTATATGATTCTAATGTAACGTATACTACATTACCTATGAAAGGATCGAGCGGAATATTTGTATTGACATACAAACTAACACTGCTACCACTACTATAATTATTAAAAGTAATAAACCACCAAGTTGTCCCGTAATTAACCATGCTTCCACCAAGACTTTGTCCGACTGATACTGTACAATAACTGGAGTGAGACGAACCGCCACTGTAAACATACCAAGCAGCACCACTCCATCCAGGCGCTCCTCCTTGATTCCATTGCAATACAGGTTGAATTATCGAGCTACCAGTCCATGTTGTGATACCGGTAAACAAAAAGTTCACTATATTAGGTAGATTACCGGGAGGGCTGGAAGGGCATATCCAATTAGCTGTAAAAGTATCCGGTTTCCTTCCAGTATCCTTTGCGCATTCGACCCAACCTCCTGTATTGGGAAGAATAGAAGTGGTTTTTTGAACATCGTTTTCTTTCTTATCTGATTCCTTATCAATTACTGTTAAAATTAGCTGGTCGTCCTTGTAAAATTTAATAATATTACCAACATGATCGATAATAGTGCCAGATGGTACACCATAAATATGGTTGGCTTTCATAAAGCCTCCCGGTGTTGCAACCAAATCTGCATCAGAATCGCTAGTCATTAAAATCAATTTATTGTTTGAGTTGTGAACCTCTGTTTCACCATTATCAAAATGATGGATCGTTGAGCCCCAAGGTATTTTTTGCCCATTTTCTCCATCATTGAGGGTAATGCCGTTGGCAATCTTGGTATAGTCAATATCCTCTGCTCCAACCGGTAAACTAAATGATAGAAGTGTAGTGCACCCCATATAGTCAAGAGGTAGTTAAGAGAGTCAGCTGGTTATTTCGGTATTCCTCCTCAAACATATTTGGTGACTTGTAACCTAATGCGGAATGCAGGTAACTCCCATTGTAGTATGA